>Ga0265293_10006107_pt1 | contig 19539 bp, 16 predicted proteins | sample Munlanlewell138R_FD_192505 | JGI IMG/M metagenome (GOLD analysis project Ga0265293, IMG submission 192505) | Leachate microbial communities from a municipal landfill in Southern Ontario, Canada - Leachate well 138R | ecosystem: Engineered > Solid waste > Landfill > Unclassified | place: Canada... | reverse complement strand
CAGAACGTATTCCAGGTATTTGTCTGCGGATATAGTGGAGACTCTTCCCGAAAGGGTAAAGGCCTGCGGGGTGGGTGCATATTCGGCAGCGGCGGGAAAGATTCTAAAGAGTCCCATAAAAGGAAACAAAACTTTTGTAGATGATAGCAAGGTTTCCGATCATCATGCCATAATACCTACAGTGCAAAGAGTCAATATAAGCAATTTAAACGATAGAGAAAGAAAAATCTACGATTTGGTGGTAAAACGTTTTTTGGCAGTGCTATATCCGCCTTTTGAATATGAAGAAACAACGATAAAAGCTAGGATTGGTGAAGAAATCTTTATAGCCAAAGGCAAAACCGTTATCAAAGATGGTTGGAAAGAAATATATAGCAGCAGAACGGTCAGAGAAGAGGATGATGATTCTAAAGATGATCTAAGGGATCAGGTACTTCCAAAAATAGAAAAGGGAAAGAAACTGGCTATAACTTCATTGAATCAAACTAGTGGCCATACTAGACCGCCTTCATCTTTTAATGAAGCCACCCTTCTCAGTGCTATGGAAAACCCGAAAAAGTACATGACAGGAGAGAGCAAAGATTTAATAAAGACCATAGATGAAGCGGGAGGTATTGGTACTGTTGCTACCAGGGCTGATATAATTGAAAAACTTTTTAATACATTCTTGTTAGAAAAAAAAGGGAAAGAGATAAATATAACCTCCAAGGGTAGACAGCTTTTGCAATTGGTACCGGAAGACTTGAGGTCGCCGGCACTGACAGCTGAATGGGAACAAAAACTTAATTCCATATCCAAAGGAAAGCTAAAGAAAGAAATATTCCTTGATAATATGAGAAATTATGCAAAAACTGTTGTAAGGGAAATAAAGAGCAGTGAAGAAAAGTTTAAACATGATAATATAACAAGGACGAAATGTCCTACCTGCGGAAAGTATTTGTTGGAAGTCAACGGTAAAAGGGGTAAGATGCTTATTTGTCAGGACAGAAAATGCGGCTATAGAGAAAATCTTTCTCAAATCACAAATGCGCGATGCCCTAATTGTCGTAAAAAGCTTGAACTGCATGGAGTAGGTGAAGGACAAATATTTGTGTGCAGTTGCGGATATAGAGAAAAGCTCTCCGTTTACAATGAAAGAAGGAAAAAACAAGATACCAGAATATCAAAAAGAGAGGTATCAGAATATCTCAAAAATCAAAACAAAGGTAAAAAAGAGCCTATGAATACGGCTTTGGCTGATGCTTTGGCGAAGTGGAAAACTTAATAAATATGTCCGAAATAGTCAATTGCTTTTAGCCGCCACCGACAGCCGGGAAGATTGCTACGACATCATTATCTTTTAAAGAATCTTCTAAATTGGCTCTTTTACCATTGACCAATAGAATGGCGGCTTCGCTTTCAGGAATATTAAGATTAATTATTATATCCTTTATTGTTGACCCTTGTGGCAATTTTATAATTGTTTCTTTATTGTGATTTTTTCTTAAAGTTGCAAATAAACGCACTTTTATGTTTATCATGTGAAAACAACCTTTCATAAACATCAGGTATATATTTAAAGGGGGTTAATGCCCCCTTTAAATACCGATTACTATTCATCTAATGTAAAATTCGATTTGCTGCCTTGATTTTTTCCATAGAAACCCAATGCTACTCTGTAGGGTCCCGGGCAACCGGGGGGTAAAAAAGCTACTCGATCACCCGGGTGTATTTGATAATCCAGTGATTGTACAAAACCGTTTACAAAGATTACTTCTATTTCTTTCGGGTTGACTTCCAGTATCTTTGCCAACTCCAAACCCGTAATAGTGCTTTCCAAGTTATAATAGAAAGGCGGAGCACCGTATTTTTTCCTGAAAGCCTTATCTAAATGAAGGAATCCCCTTATTTCAATTGCTTTTTTCTTCTTTTTCATTTTATCATACTTAAAAGTCTTGTACTTTATCAATTTCTTCCTGAGTGAAGTCCCATACTACATTGTGAGGCGGTAGAGGTTCATACTCAAAGAATTCCGGTAAGCAATTATGAACATTGGTAAATCCTGCAGCTTTATTAAAGGCAATTTCTGTTTTCAAAACATTTTCACCTAGTTTATCAACATCCTCGGAAGTCAAGGATAAACCATATTGAGCATTAATCATATCAATAAGAGCTTGATATCCTTCAGGACTATCCGCAATACCGAAGTATACAAATAAGCACATACCTGTAGTGTCAACTGCAGCTGTCCCGATTTGCATAGCTCGCGCATATTCAATTTGTCCTTCTTTTTTTAACGGGTCTAAGTCGGCACCTATTTTTAAAATGTTTCCGGAAATGCAATAGCCGAAGGTATGGTCAGCACCCATGGTACTGGTTGCGTAAGTCAAACCGATACCTTTGATGGCTCGGGGATCATAAGCAGGTATCCCTTGATCTTTAACTACGGGAGTTCTGAACAGCCCGCACACTTTACCTACCACAGAAGTGCCCCCACCGATTAATCTTCCTAAATGAGTCGGTACAGCAATTTCCTTAACGGCATTTAATGCTGCTTTTCCGTCACCCCAAGGGAGAAGTCCACCTTCCATTGCAGTGGCTATGGCTACCGCAATTTCGATACTGTCAACTCCTACATCATCCATGGCTCTGTCAATATAAGCAATGTCATCAAAATTTTCAATACCTGCATCCGCTCCCAATCCCCAAATAGTTTCATATTCAAAACCGCTGGTAATATACTTTCCTTTTTCGTTTGGATACCATTGAGAACATCTAATAATACATCCGGGATGGCAGCCGTGTGATACTTTACCTTCCCCTCCACGCTCGGTTATAACAGCATTCAGTGTTTCACCGGAAATATTATCATTGTGTTCAATACGACCGGTAGTAAAGTTATAAGAGGGAAATCCGCCGGCTTCATTTATTATGTTTACCAATACGTTAGTACCGTAAGCCGCTAAGCCCTCACCCGAGACGGGATGACTCATAAGAGCTTGAGCAAACACTTTCGAAGCAGCTCTAAATTTATCCGGGTCTGCAATTGGCACGGGCTTGCTTCCGGTATCATCAATAACTATAGCTTTTACCTTTTTGGAACCCATCACAGCTCCCAAACCACCACGGCCGGCACTTCTTATGTTTCCTTCAGGATCTTTGAAAGAAATATTTGCGGCCGGCAAGCGATGCTCACCTGCAGGGCCTGCCAGAGCTATTCCTATTTTTTCACCATATTTTGCATTTAGCACTTCGATAGCCTTATAATTGCCGATACCGTTAAGTATTTCCAAAGGTGCTTCGTCTATAGTTATACTGTCCATCTTTATGTTTATTACATAGTATTTATCATCAGTTGGCATACCTTCAATAACTAACGCCTTTATGCCCATTCTGGCCATTTTTTGTGAGAATGATCCGCCGGAATTGCTTTCTTTTATTGTACCCGTAAGAGGGCTTTTCGCCCCAACGGAAATACGACCGGAATTTGGAGCAGAAGTACCGCTCAATAATCCCGGAGCAAAAATTAATTTGTTATTTTTCCCTAATGCATGACAAGTAGGTTTTACCTCATCGTAAACAAACGCGGAAGTAAGAGCGCGACCGCCCAATCCTTTATATTTTTCCGGAATGCCATCTGCCTTTACTTCCAGCGAAGTCATATTTACTCTTATAAATTTATTCATATGTCAACCTCCCTTTACAAAAAAATAATATATAATCATTAATACACGCAATAAGCATGCCTAAAAAATTCTAAAAAGTTCCCATTGGCGAAGTGAGTAATATCCACACTTCCCTAAGCAAAACAATTTTCTATTTTAATAATAATTATTATTGTGCTATAATGGAACATAACAATAGAATATAAATGTTCTATTATAGACCAATGTTCAATATTGAGACACTATTTATGGATATTTACAAGTTAAAATTACAAAGATTTAATATGTTTATTTGGAGGCTTTAATAAAATGATTAATACCGCTGATTGTGAAATGGCAAAACTATATATAGAAACAATTATTAATTCTATATCTGCAGGTATAATGACATCTGATTTACAAGGGAATATATTGAGTGCAAATAAATACTTTACATATTTGTTTGGATATACAGAAGAAGAAATTGAGCAAAAAAAGGCTTATGAACTTTTTGAAGGTTGGGATAGTGTACTTAAAGCATTGAACAGTAAGACAAGTTATTATGAAGAAGATGTATATGTCAATTCAAATAAAAACGTATTGCAATATAGTTTAAGTGTTTATCCTATATTTGACACTGATGAAGATTTAAACGGCATTGTTTATGTTTTTAAAGAGATAAAAAAAGTTAGAAAAACAGCAAATAAAATTATGGGAAGACAAGCCATTTATACATTTGATAAGATAATTGGAGAGAATAGGGATTTCGTTAAAATAATAGAGTTTGCCAAACAAATTTCTGACAGCAGATCAACGATACTTATACTGGGTGAAAGCGGTACAGGTAAAGAAGTCTTTGCTCAATCCATTCATAACCACGGAAATAGAAGGGATGAAGCCTTTGTGGCTTTAAATTGCGGTGCAATTCCTAAAAATTTGATTGAATCCGAGCTATTCGGATATGAGGAAGGTGCATTTACAGGAGCAAAAAAAAGCGGACACCCGGGAAAATTTGAGGTAGCCGATGGAGGAACAATCTTCTTGGATGAAATAGGTGAAATGCCGTTGGATATGCAGACTAGACTACTAAGGGTAATCGAAGAAGGGGTTGTTAGCAGGATAGGCAGTACAAAAGAAATAGTAGTTGATGTCAGGATAATATCTGCTTCTAATAAAGATTTAGTCGAAGAAGTGAATAAAGAAAGTTTTAGGAAGGATCTTTTTTATAGATTGAATGTTTTACCCCTATATCTGCCGCCATTAAGAGAAAGGAGAGATGATATTCCATTATTATTGGACTATTTTATGGAAAGGATTTCAAAGCGGATTAATAAAAAGAAGATGGAGTTACCCGAGGAATATTTGGAAGAGTTAATTTCTTATAACTGGCCCGGCAATATAAGGGAGTTAGAAAACTTAGTAGAATTAATGTTAAACACGGGAAAACTATATAATTTGAACATTAAGGGAAAAACCACTAAAAATATAAGAAATAACAGGATTATAGGGAAAGAAGATTTTAGATTGGTAAATATGGAGAGGGAACATATTAAAAAAACCCTTAAATATTTTAACGGTAATATTACAAACACGGCTAAAGCTTTAGGAATAGGCAGAAATACATTATATCGCAAAATTAAAAGCTTTAAATAAAAATTTGAGACGGTTTAACCGTCTCAAATTTTATTTTTGTTCTACAAATTGAATTTTTAGACCATTGGGATCTAAAACATAGAAAAAACTTGTATAAGGATTTGGTTGAAATGGCCCGCTATGTATTTCCAAACCTTTTTCCTTTACCAAATCCATCATTTCATCTAAAGAATCGGTTTCAAAACCTAAAGAAATATCCTGACCAATAGTTACGTCTTTTACCTCCTTGTTATCTATAAGCTCAACCTTTGTTTCGCCATCACCTAAGAATACTATTTCAACTTCGGAGCCTGCTTTAAAACGTCTATCAATAGGCAAACCCACAATATCTTGATAGAATTTAAGGGATTCATCCATATCTTTCACCATTATTGTCGTCCAGCAAAATTTCATGCTTGTCACCTCGCTCGCTTTTATTACTATTCTACTCTTTTTCCCTGCATTTAACAATGCAATAGTAAAATTTTATAATAAATCTTAATCAATAAATATTACAGTTCAAACATTGTATATAAACGTCATCCTGAGCGATAGCGAAGGATCTTATGCTTCAATGGAAGACTGCTGTACCGGGCGGTCACAGACCGCCCCTACATTGTTAGAGAATTCCTTATGGAACAGAATTTCTTACCATGTTCGGAATGACAACTCCCACCTGTCATCCTGAGCGATGGCGAAGGATCTTATGCTTCAATGGAAAATTGCTGTACCGGGCGGTCACAGACCGCCCCTACATTGTTAGGGGATTCCTTATGGATTAAGATTCCTCACCATGTTCGGAATGACAACTCTCATGTTCGGAATGACAACTCTCACGTTCGGAATGACAACTCCCACCTGTCATCCTGAGCGATAGCGAAGGATCTTATGCTTCAATGGAAAACTGCTGTACCGGGCGGTCACAGATCGTCCTACTACAATCGTAGCAAGTGATATATATGCTGATATCACTACATATTGCTATAAAGATTTTATATTTAACTATATATATTTAGAACAATATGGTAACATGTTATAAATAGATGTCAGTAATCCTATTATAATGTCAAAGGAAAAGTGAAAATGCAGGATTTTGTTTTAATCGAATTAAAAAATAGCGCTTATTTTTTTATATTTATAATAACAATATGTTTTTCATTTTTTATATTTCTTATTACGCTATGGCATAAAAGCCAAAATGTAAAAGTAAGGTTAATAGGTTATTCGTTTTTTTCTACACTATTTTTTATTATAATTTCGGTATTTATTAATGATTCCCATGTATCTCATATGTTTTTGAGGTTAATTGAGCCTGTTCTATTATTGCTTATAGCATTATCACTTATCTTAAAACCCGATAGAAGAAGATTAAGGCATTATAGTTATATAATGTTTATTATTCCTATTATTATTGCAATAATAGGGTATAAGTATCCTTCGGCAAGTAATTATTTTTTAAATTATTCTATATTAAACTATATTTCCATAGCTGCGGTTGGATTGATTTTGTATAAATCAATTAAGGAAAAAGCAGAAGAGAAATACATAAGCCTATGGGCTGTTACCTTGCTATCATCCAATTTATTAAACTACTATTTTCTTGGCAGTAAAAATTTCTCGTGGACAATTGCTTTTTTAAAGCTGGGGGCTTATATTTTTATGTTGTTCTATTTTTATTTAGTATTAATGAAAAGACAATTTGATAAAATAAAAGATACAGATAAAATATTATCGGATATGAATTGGTCAATTGAGAAAGAGGTTAGAAAAAGAGTAATCGAGATTGAAAATGCTAATAAGAGACTATTAGATATTTCAAAGATGGATCATCTTTCCCAAGTTATGAATAATAGAGCTATCATCGATTCTATGGAAATGCAAATATACAAGAACCCCGAATCAATATTTTCCATAGCGATATTTGATATTGATGACTTTAAAAATATCAATGATACTATGGGACATATAGTTGGTGATAAATGCATTAAGCATTTGGCTGCTATTGGTAAAGGAAGCATTCGTGAGTTTGACCTGATAGGCCGCTATGGCGGTGATGAGTTTATAATTTTTTTACCCGATGTAGAAATCAGCCATGCATATATGATAGCCGAGCGATTTAGAAAGCGTGTAGAGGCAACTGATTCCCCGCATTTTACAATATCAATTGGTTTATCAGCTTATCCGCAAGACGGCACTAATGTTAAATCACTTATAAAGGCTGCAGATGAACAATTGTATAAATCAAAGGAGAAAGGGAAGAATTTCACTTCATATCAGGTATTATAATATCTAAATCTGATGCAAAAGAAGTCTTATGTTGAAAAATGTTGAAATGACCTATATAATGTTTACAATTATAAGATTTATTAACCCGTGAGATAAACAGGCTATAAAATAAGGAAGGGGCATATTATGAGCATAAAAATAGTTACCGATAGTACTTGCTATATACCGTCGGATGTCAGAGAAAAGCAAGATATCAGCGTTTTATCCTTAAGTGTAAATTTTGGCTTGGATAGCTATTTAGAAGAAGAAATGGAGTATAAAAAGTTTTATGATAGGCTTTCTAAAAGTGACAAACTGCCAACTTCTTCACAAGTTTCTCTAAATACATTAATAGAATGCTTTGAAAACTTTGTATCTATAGGTCATAGCGTAGTGGGTATATTTATATCATCGTTAATGAGTGGTACTTATTCGACAGCCCTTAAAGCAAAAGAAATAGTTTTAAAAAAATATCCCGAAGCAGTCATTGAAATTATAGATTCCAGATCAAATTCTATGGAAATGGGATTTGCGGTCTTATCCGGTGCAGTAGCGGCAAAAGCAGAAAAATCATTAGAGCGTGTAATTGATTCAATTCACTATGTAATTGAAAGAAGCCGCTTTTTATTTGTTCCGGAAACGCTTACATATCTAAAAAAAGGCGGAAGAATTGGAGCAGCTTCTGCACTTTTAGGCAGTATTCTCAGGATAAAACCCATACTGACGGTGAAAGATGGTATTGTTACAGTTTTTGACAAAGTAAGGACGAAGAAAAAAGCTGTTGAAAGAATAGTGGATTTTTTCATAGACGAAATTAAGGAAAAGGGATTAGGTCAAGTTGTGGTCCATCATATTAATTGCGAACTCGAAGGCAGGGAGTTAGCTGAATTTATTAAGGGCAAAACCAGCAAAGAAGTTCCTGTAATTTCTATAGGCCCTGTAGTAGGTTTGCACGTAGGTCCGGGAACTATTGGAATAGCCTATTATACTAAAGATTAGCCAACCTCTTTTCACTAAATACAACGGTAATGCGGGTGCCTATATCCACCCTGCTCAATATTTCAAAATAGGCACCATGGCGTTCTATAATCCATTTGGCTATAGACAAACCTAGACCGGAGCCCCCGGTTTTTCTTGCTCTGGATTCGTCTGAGCGATAAAACCTATCAAATATTTTTGGTAAATTTTCAGAGTCTATACCGATTCCGCTGTCTTGAACCACTACATGCACATTTTTCTCTTTTTTGGTTACTCTAAGGATAATCTTATCGCCGACAGGAGTAAATTTTATGCTGTTGTCTACGAGAATTCTTATCGCCTGTTTCAGAAGCTGTTTATCTGCATTGATATAAGCAGGTTTATCCAGTTCAACTTCAAATATATGTCCTTTATCAATCATCTGGGTTTCACGGATTATTTCAACCATTGTCTCGCAACAGTCAAATACTTCCCTATGAAGTTGAATTGTTTCATTGTCTCCTCGAGCTAAAAAGAGAAGCTGCTCAACTAAATCCTTCATGCTTCCGGCCTCGGACTTTATAGCATCAATAGATTCCTGCAGGGCTTTTTCATCGTTTTTGCCCCAACGGTCCAATAGATTAGCATAGCCTTGGATGACGGAGATAGGTGTCCTCAATTCATGAGAAGCATCGGAAACGAACCTTACTTGGGACTGATATGAATCATTAATCCTGTTCAACATTCCGTTTATTGCTGAGGCTAAATCTTTAAGCTCATCTTGTGAACTATCAATAGAAATATAACTGTCCAACCTATTAGCGTCTATACCACTTATAACTCCGGCCAAATCTTTAATCTGTGCACCACCTGATGCAGATACTCCCGCATTTAAGTTTTGAGCTGTCCTTGCTAGCTCAGCAATAGGTTTAAGAGTCTTTCTAATATTTCTATGTCCTTTTCTTAAACTTATTAAAATGAATAATAATTCAAAGATTAAAAGAAAAGTAAAAAACCGGGCAAAAAGTTTTAAATCCGGTCCTATAGGGTATATTATTTGATAATAGGTGTGATGTAAGGGAAATTCCATGATATATTTCATCATGTAGGTTTTCTCCAAGAATTTCATTTCCCTGTGATTATCCGGCAACTTTATATTTCTTTTTATTCCATATATATCCATAGGGAGCTTTTTTTTAAGACTATTAGATATCTTTATACCCTTTGAGGGTTCTTTTGCCGTCGAAATTTCATATTTTTCCCGGGAAATAGTTTCTATATCCGCCGGGTTTTCTTTTAATACTTCAATAATGCTTTTGGCTCCTTCTTCGGACTTCCATAAGATAACAAAAAAAACCATCAATATAATAAATATATTAATTAACAGAAAAGCGGAAATCAATCTGCTTATCATATGAAAGTTTAACTTTAATACGAGAGATGAACGTATTCTGGAGGTCAAATTGGCTGAAGATTCATTTTTTTTACTCATCTTTAATTACATACCCTACTCCTCTTATAGTCTGTATGATTTTTAAACCAAAAGGCTCTTCGATTTTTGTTCTTAGGTATCTTATATAAACATCAACGGCATTGGTTTCACCGGAAAAATCATAACCCCAAATTTTTTCAAGGATTGTTTCTCTGTCAAGCACTATATTTTTATTTTCTAATAAATAGTGTAGTAAGTCGAATTCCCTCTTTGTAAGATATACAGGATTTCCTTTTACCTGTACATCTCTTTTTAAGGAGTCTAATTGTAAATCTCCAATAACAAGATTATTCTTTTCCGGAGGTTGATTATTGTAATTATTTTTTCTAAATGCTGTTCTAATTCTAGCCAATAGCTCTTCTATGGCAAAGGGTTTTGTTATGTAATCATCGGCTCCGCCATCAAGTCCTGCTACTTTATCTACCACGGCATCTCGCGCAGTAAGCAAAATAACAGGCACTTGAGAAAACTGTCGAATCCGCCTTAAGACCTCAATACCATTTAACTCCGGCAGCATTATATCCAAAAGTATAAGATCAAAAGGCTGGGTTTTGGCCAATTCCAACCCATCCCTTCCGTTAAAAGCTTTGTCTACTTCATATCCTTCATACTTAAGCTCCAACTCAACAAAACGTGCCAATTTTTCTTCGTCTTCAATTATCAGAATTCTCCTCATTTGAATCTTCACCTTTAACTTCTTTCTTCAAGTTTTCTGCAACCTTGGCAGCTGAATCCATTGCACGATTTATTCCGCCTTTGCCTAAATCCGGACCTGCAAAGGAATATCTATAACCTAGGAATAGACCCAGTACCAAAAGAGGGACTATGACCCAAAATGCGAAGCACAGCCCGATAACCAATATGGTGACAGGGACTGAAATAGCATTATTTCCATTTTTATTAACTTCAAAATGATTTCTGTTGCCTTTCCCTATCATTTTCCTGACCCATCTTGCAAAATCATGGATTGTTTCTTTAAAATGTTGCCTTCTTTCATGTCTTTGCTCAAATCTTTTTCTTGCTTCATTGTCAACCTTTTTTCTGCTATGAAAAGACTCCTTTGAATTATAATATCCTCCGCCTTGAGGTGCTTCAACACGATCTTTTTTTTCAAGGTTAATAATAGCTTCAAGAATATCACCATTAGTCTCTTCCAATGCTGTTTTTGCCTCATCATAGGAAACATTTGCTCTTTGACGCAGTTTTTCTACTTGATCTAACGTTACCATAATATAACCTCCTGTTATTTAATATGGCCTAATTATAGCAACACAGTATTTAAAACAAATATAAGAAAGATTAAAATTCGATTAAAATGATATTAGATTTATGCATTTTACTCATTTTTATACTAATCTAATTATAAAGTTACTTGTTATTTGTGGCAAGCGGTAATCTTTACGAAGTTAGAAGCATATTTTATTTGATTTGATCCTTAAGTGACAAGATACTTCAGTTACTATGTTCCTTCAGTATGACAAATGTGGTGTGTCACTCTGAGCGACAGCGAAGAGTCTTATTCCTCGAAAGTTCCAATTGTTACATAAAAGGATTTATTAAATAAATGGCGAATCATAATAGGAATAGTATTGTTGGTATGCTTATAATCAAAAAAACAAGTTATATTCGTAAACTAAGATAAATATAAATGAATACACTAAAGAAAGGAGAAAAGGTATGAAAGCTAAAAATTTGATCATTGTAGTGATAATCTTAATAGTGACCATATGCAGTAACGTATATGCAGCGGACGCACTTTATCGGTTTATGCATAACGATCATGATGCTCTAGTATTGGGAGAGATAGTCCATATAGACGATAAGTATATCAGTTTGCGAGTAGAAAAGAGAATTATATCCACAAAAGACCTAAATGCAAACACACCAAAGGAGCAGCATAAATTAGAAAATGTGGATATTTTGGTGCCTTATGAATATTCTTTTAATAAGATTGAAGGTAATAGTGAACGGATAGAGCCGGCAGTGGGCGATTATGCTCTCGTATCTTTGGAGAAAACATGAGGGGGATATAAAATTGCTTGGGGAGCATATAAGGTGGATAGTTTGGATTATAAGGATTTGTCTTTAATTTTACCAAAGGACGCAAGTGTTTATTTAAAGATGGAAGCCGCTGCAATTAAAGCCTTTATAAACAGCGATGGAGAGATGACGGAATTTGCTTTTGATGGGAGTACAAATACCGTTTATTCCGGTGATAAGATAATATTTGACGGCAGCGACGAATTAGAAGAAAGCCCGGTACCGGAAGAAGAAGAAATAAATGTATCCGAAGGAAATGACAGTAATGGCAAAGCAAGTTCTATTGGAATAATAGGCGGAGCAGATGGACCAACGGCAATCTTTCTATCAGGGAAGCTATCAAAGGCATTGATAGTGCCGGTTATAATCTATACTATAGTAATTTTAGGCATCGGTTTTGCTATAGGATATTTCATAAAAAATAAGTGAGACCCTTTCTATTTACGTGTCATCCTGAGGCTTTTTCTATTTACATGTCATCCTGAGGCTTTTTCTATTTACATGTCATCCTGAGGCTTTAGCCGAAAGATCTTCTTGAGCCCATAGAAATGACCCTAGCAGCGTATGGACTATTATCAACTGCCCGAAGATAGCGTGAAGAATTTTTCCATCGAGGCATAAGACTCTTCGCTATCGCTCAGAGTGACAATTTCGGGGGTGTCATCCCGAGGTCATACAATTTATAATCCTGAGGCCTTTTCTACTCACGTGTCATCCTGAGGCCCCTTCTATTTACATGTCATCCTGAGGCTTTAGCCGAAGGATCTTTCGACGGATAATAAGATTTTTCGTTTCGCTCTAAGTAACCATGCAACTGTTTACTTAGAGCGAAATATTTATTTGCTATTATTTAAGAACTTTGATATGGTAGGATAAACATAAAAAAGTGGAGAAGTTCAGATGAAAAAAGAACTTGTCGGTTTTTGTAAAGCCAATGATATTGAGTATATGGGAATAGCAAGTACCGGGCCTTATGAAGATCTTGGCCATGTATGGAGGAAACAAATCTATAAAGGCTATTTAACCGGTTTTGAAGAAAAAGAATTTGAAAAAATAATAGATCCGACTTTAACAATGCCGAACGTTAAATCCATAATTGTATGTCTTTTCCCTTACTACGTCGGGACTTTTGAAGGTGCTAATTTATCAAAATATGTATATTCTTCTGACTATCATATTATAATCAAGAAAAAGCTTGAGATAATCTGTGAATACTTAATTAAAAATATAGAAGACTTCGATTATAAAACCTATGCGGATACAGGTCCATTAAATGATAGGTATTTGGCTTATAAAGCGGGTTTAGGTTTTCGGGGTATAAATGGTCACATTATTAATAATAAATATGGTTCTTACGTATTTATAGGATATATATTAAATAATTATCCCTTTGAACCTGATAAGCCCGATGATAGAATATGTATGAAATGCTATAAATGCATAGATAATTGCCCGGGTCAATGTATTACAGGCGATGGTACAATAAATCCCTTGAAGTGTAAATCTTATTTAACTCAGAAAAAAGGTGAATTAGAGTTAAGAGAAATTGATATATTAAGAAAAAATCCTTTGATATGGGGTTGTGATGCATGTCAAGATGTATGCCCGCATAATAAAAATATAGCTAAAACACCAATTGAGGAATTCAGAACAAACCTTATTTACAATATTGAATGTAAAGAAATAAATAATATATCTCACAAGAATTTTGAAAAGAAATATGGTAATCGAGCCTTTAGTTGGAGAGGAAAAAAAGTTTTAAAAAGGAACTGCGGACTGCTTGTTTAAATTATTTCATTTTATTATTTTTTACAAATATAGAGGATAATCAAAAAGGTTAACGAACTATAAAAGAATATAATAAGTCAATTTATTACTAAAAATATTAAATAGAGCGGTTTGGAAAGCTATGACAGGTGATATCATATAAACATTCAATATTTAATTCGAAAGTATTTAGATATAATGATAGAGCGGAGCGGAATGGAATGAAAAGGAAGCTTAACAGAAACAAGATGATGATATCTATTTTAATAGTAATTGTATTGTTACTGTGTTTTTCAGTATTACTTGTATATTCGGATAATGGTGAAGATACATTAATATTTTTAGGCAATAGGAATATTGCCCCTATTGTTTATGAGGAAAATGGTGTAGCCAAAGGTGTAATGGTTGATATAGCTAAAGCGATATGTAAAAAAGCAGGGCATAATGTTGAAGTCAAGGCAATGGATTGGGAAGAAGCACAAAAGAAGGTGGAACTGGGAGAAGTTGATGGGATTATTCATATCAATCCAAGTCCGGAAAGAGAGAAAATTTTTGATTTTTCTGATATTATATTAAAGTCCGAATTTTGTATATTTAAAAAAAGCGGAAATAACTATATAAATAATGCTGCGGATTTAAAAGACAAGGAAGTGGGAGTGGAAGCCGGGGGTTATCCTTATTATCTATTAAAAAGTTATTACGGGATTAATCTGGTTATTATTAAGGATTGGTATAGCGGGTTTAAAATGATAGAATCAGGGGAACTTGATGCTATTGTTGTGGATAAATGGGTAGGGGAGTATGAACTTGCCAAGAGTAAAATAAAAGATATAGCTATTGCGGAAGACCCTATTGAGATACGATATTCCAGAATGGCAGTTAAAAAAGGTAATGTAGAATTGCTTAATCAAATAAATACGGGATTAAAAAAAATAAAAGCCGATGGTTCCATGGCAGAAATAATTGATAAATGGCAAGGAAAGAAAATTGTTTATTATACTGAGGAAAGGGTTAGGAACATTTTTTTATATATAATCATTATCTCATTGATTGTAATCGTGTTTCTGACAACATATTGGATAATCAGTTTTAAAAAGCTTACTAAAAGCCTTGAATTAAGCGTCAAGAAAAGAACACGTGAACTAAATGATGCAAATGAAAAGCTGCAAAAAGCCAATGAAGAATTAGCGAAGATCTCAGCTATTGATGGACTCACAAGTGTACCAAATAGAAGATGTTTTGATGAAACATTCAAAAAAAGTTGGAGAATTAGTAGGAGAGAAAATCAGCCTTTGGCGCTAATAATGATAGATATTGATAAATTTAAGATATTTAATGATACCTATGGACATTTAGCAGGTGATGAATGCTTGAAGATTGTTGCTAAAGTAATAAAAAATACTTTAAAACGTCCCGGAGACTTTATTGCACGTTTCGGTGGAGAGGAGTTTGTAGTTTTATTATATAATACAACAGAAGAAGGAGCTACGATAATAGCTGAAGAAATAAGGAAAAGCATAGAAGATTTAGGTATAGAAAATAAAGGCATAGACTCTGTTATTACAGTAAGTTTAGGTGTTTCGGCAGTGGTTCCAAATGAAAACAACGAGCCCCAAGACCTTATAAACTTAGCTGATTTAGCTATGTATAAAGCTAAAGAATTGGGAAGAAATATGGCGGTAAAGGCGAGTTTGATAAATATGAAGGGCTAATCCTTGTATAAACCAATAGCCTTATTTACATCCATAACGAATATAATGCCGCGACCGGGTTCGTTAATATTCAACCTTTTATCTATTGCATCAACAATGGATTCCGCCTTTTCGGTTTTTGATAATATCATGACTATATCCTTTTCCGGCTCAATTTTAATATTAAACAATACCGCTTTTTCCTGCGTACCGGTGCCTCTTCCGTGGATTACCGTTCCTCCCGTTGAACCGGCAGATTCCGCTGCTTCCAATACATCTTCGGACAAGCCCTTGTCAACAATAGTAAAGATACATTCATAATTCATTTTATTGACACCTCTCATTTCTTTATTGGATTCAGATTTTAAATCATTTGGTTTTATACAATATTTTAGTGGCATTGAGAAAGCAACACCGTGGCCGGGCTTATCTAGATTAAACTGTTTTGTTATTGTCTCATATAATTCATCTTCTTTTTTTTCATCAATAATCGTTATAAATATTTCTTTTCTAACATCTAAAGCGCCCAAAATATTTAACCAATCAGCACTTACCGTACCTCTGCCTAAAAAAATAGTTCCTTCGTAACACCCGAAATCCTTCGATAGTTCCAATGCTTTGCTGCCTTTTCCAAAGTCTAAAATACAACTGAACAGTATATAGTTTTTTTTAATTTGTTTCATGTTTTAAAACCTCCTTTTTACCGGCTTTAATTTTAAATAGTATTCCCAAAAGTTGTATGGCAACCAAAGGGGTCATAGCTACCATAGCGATAACACCAAAACCATCTATCAGCACATTAGCCGATGGTATGGCATTGGCAGCTCCTTGGGCAAAGGCCAAAATAAAAGTAGCTGTCATGGGCCCCGAGGCTACTCCACCCGAGTCATAAGCAATACCTACAAATATGGGGGGTACCCTATAAGAGAGAAAAGCGGCAAAAGCAAATCCCGGCAATAGGAAATGCCAGAGTTTCAGAGCCGGTATCATAATTCTCAACATAGAAGCACATACAGCAAAAGCAATACCTATGGACAAAGTGACTAAAATAACCTTTCTTTTTATATGTCCGGCAGTAACTTCTTCCACCTGCTCAGTGAGTACATATACTGCGGGTTCGGCTAATACAATCACCATTCCTAATAAAAAACCGATAATAGGTAAGGCCCGGGGATGGTATGAAGCTATACTTTCACCCAACACTCTTCCTACTTCCATAAACCCGGCATTAACCCCTACCAAAAATAAAGCAAGGCCGATAAAAGAAAATAATAATCCTTTTAAAATAGAGCTCTTATGCTTTTTACTAAGTTTAAACCTATATTTATCAAAAATCAAAAATAAAGTGAGCAAAGGCAATATAGTATATATGGATTCCTTTAAAAACTGGGGAATTGCTTCCATATAAGGCCCTAAAATACCTACATTCGGTGTAAAAGCCTCCATATATACTTCCATATGCTTCAGTTTCTTAATTATTCCCATTGCTAATATCGCGATTATTGGACCTGCGGATGCAAGGCCAACCATGCCAAAGCTGTCTTCCTCTGTTGTCTTACCGCCTTTTAGTCGGGATACACCATAACCCAAGGCCAGTATAAAGGGGGTTGTCATAGACCCGGTCGTAGCTCCTGATGCATCTACTGAAAAAGCAAGAAATTCTTCCGAAGCCCAGAGGCCTAGAATAAGTATTATAAAATACGAAAAACTAAATATTTTATTTAAAGGAAAACCTTTAATAATCCTTATAAGACCTATTGCCACCAAAAATCCTACACCTATGGAAACAACGATAAGAAAAAGGAAACCCGGTACAACACCGCCCGTCGCCATGCCTACCTGTCTAGCCAATATCTGCAGGTCAGGTTCTGCCGCATTTATAAGAAAACCCAGTATAAAACCAAGAATTCCGACCAGATACATTTTATTCGTCTTAAATATGGTTTCACCCATAAGACCTCCGATTTCTACAATACCTATATGGGCACCAAAAAGAAAAATTCCCAGACCCAAAGTAACACATACGGCACCTATCAAAAATCTTATAAACATATTTGTTTCTATGGGGATTACTGTAAACCTCAATACAACAACTAAAGCTGTAACAGGTAAAACAGATAGGGATACTTCTTTTAGTTTTTGCAAAAGTATGTTCAAATACCCCTCTCCTTTCAAGTTTTAGTAAAAATACTGCCATATTTACCATGACAAAAGATTTTAAAACCAGTAACCATTTAAGATTATAACATACTTTTACCTTTAAGCTCTAATATTTATTTGTCTATTTTTGTACAGTGCTTACTATAGTACTTCGGCAGAGAGCTACCCCTACAATATGTTTCAGACAATCTATTCAAAATTCTTCGATTTCAGCTTTTCTTCGAAAATAATCTAAAATACTTAAAAAAGAATTATGTTAGTAATTATCATAAGCAAATTAAATGTACAAATGCTAAAAATTATATGATATTTGATATCTTTGTCATAAATAATGAAGATTCAACGTATTTGTTGGTAAAAAGCAATCTATTTTTAAAAAAATTCAACAAAACCTTTTAAAAACATGCCTTTGTTTAGAATTTGTTCAGAATGAATTGTTATAATAAAAAATTAGTAAAGACAAAATTTGTGGCATCTAAAAGTTTAATATTGAAAAACGAAAATAAGGCAAAAATTTTAGGAGGAATCATTGATGAAAGTAATTAAGAAAAATAAGATAATAGGGTTTATTTTAATATTGATATCAGTATTAGCACTGCCTCTTGTTTTTCAAACGACACCAAATGTTATATTTGCTGATGGGACGGACAATGGATTATCCGTGAACGTAACAAATAGTATCAACGGTGTCTTGGGTAAGACTAAAACAGTTACGGTAACAATGAAGAATGAAAACAAAGGTGATAATGATTGGATTTACAATGTGGGTTTGAAAGTAGAATTGGATGACGGCTTGGAGTTTGTTAAAGGTGATATTGATCTAAATTCTAAAAGCTTCAAGTTAATGGATGAATCCGATCCAACGAAAGGTCAAAAGCAAATCTTAGAATGGGTAGACATTACAGACCTTGCTCCGGGAGAAATCTACAGCTTTTACTTTGAGGTAAGAATACTTGAATCCTATAGAGGAACAGTTCAGAAAATTGAAGATGAAGAAGGAAATGAAATTGATACAGAATATGAAATAGACGTAGACTTTGGAGATGAAGTCGGTGGTAATATAACCGTAAATGGAAGTAATGATGCCCAGTCCTTCGGTGGCATTGAAACAAGTGATGATTTCAGCTTTAAAGTAGTTCCCTTTGAAGTAATACTAAATGGCGGCGGTAAATGGTTAAAAGGAGCGGGCGAGGATAAAACCACCACAGGTGATATGTACCTTAAGGATATAACTATCCAAATAATCAATAATACAAAATATGCAGTTGTAGTAGAAGAACTGATAAATACCATAGCAGATGGTATTCAAGTAACCAATATTGAAAATATAGAAATAATTAAAAGTGATGACAGCATTACATATCCTGATGATTGTGGTTGCGAAGAAAATTTGTATTCAAAAAATAATGATGAGGAAACATATATTTCAGTTTTACTGTGGAAAGATGTTGAAATTGAAGCAGGCGGAACGGCAAAGATAAAATATAAGGCCGCAATATTCGATAAATATACAACAGAAGACGGCGTAAACAAAGGTACCATAATCGAAGATAACACCTCCTTGTCTATATCTTTGGGCTACAAAGGCTGTATTAAACCGAAAAATGGAGATGAACAAAACGGAGAAGATAAAGGAGAGTGTGAAGGGAAAGAATCCATAAGCCTTATAGCTAAAGATATTATTATAAATAAAACGAATACTTACGATAAGCCAATTCAACATAATAGCGTTTTTACTTATAAAATTGAAGCAAAAGTAAACCAATACCATGATATTAGTGATATTGTAATTACCGATACCTTGGGAGACGGACAAGAGTTTGTTAAAGACAATGATAAAGAAAGTTATACCCATGGATATAAAATAACGAACCCAACGGAAGGGCTCACTGTAGCACAAGCTGTTTATGAT
>Ga0265293_10006106_pt1 | contig 19540 bp, 17 predicted proteins | sample Munlanlewell138R_FD_192505 | JGI IMG/M metagenome (GOLD analysis project Ga0265293, IMG submission 192505) | Leachate microbial communities from a municipal landfill in Southern Ontario, Canada - Leachate well 138R | ecosystem: Engineered > Solid waste > Landfill > Unclassified | place: Canada... | reverse complement strand
TGGCGTGGAATTGCGGCCCACCACGCTTTCGGCGCGGCTGCTGGTGCAATCGCTGAAATTTGCCAAGAAAAACCTGCAAAGCCGTTATGCCAAACGCGTCGCCACCTATGCGCAGGTGATCGGCACGCGCCATGCGGGGGCCTGATCGGCCCTATTGGCTGCGCCGCTCGGCATCTGCCAGATAGACCCCCAAAATCGTGACCTCGTCGCTGAAATATTCCAGCTCATCAAGCGCGCGGCGCACATGCGGGTCATCGGGATGGCCTTCGATATCGGCCAGAAATTGCGTCGCGGCAAAGACCCCATCGACCATATAGCTTTCGATCTTGGTCATGTTCACGGCATTGGTGGCAAAGCCGCCCAGGGCCTTGTAAAGCGCCGCCGGAATGTTGCGCACACGAAACAGCAGCGATGTGATCGTCGGGCCTTGGCCGCGCGCGGCGCGATCGGGCGTGCGCGACATGATCAAAAAGCGGGTCGTGTTGCGATCATGATCTTCGATATGGCGGGCCAGCACGTTCAGCCCATAGATCTGCCCGGCAAATTCCGATGCGAGCGCCGCGACCGCCGGATCGCCCTTGGCCGCAACAATACGCGCCGAACCCGCGGTATCGGTGCTGGCCACCGCGCGCAGCCCGTGTTTGCGCAAAAATGTGCGACATTGACCAAGCGCCATCGTATGGCTCATGGCTTCGGTGATATCGCCAAGACTGGCGCCGGGCAGGGCCAGCAGGTTGATATGCACACGCACAAAGGCTTCGCCCACGATATGCAGCCCGGTTTGCGGCAAAAGGTGGTGGATATCGGCGACGCGGCCATAGGTCGAATTTTCCACCGGCAACATCGCCAGATCGGTTTCGCCGCTGCGCACGGCGTCGATCGTATCCTCGAATGTGCGGCAGGGCACGGCCTCGTATTCGGGGCGCGATTCATTGCAGGCCTGATGGGAATAGGCCCCCGGTTCACCTTGGAACGCGATGCGTTTGATCATTTTTTCGGTCCGTTCAACAGAATTCGGAAAATCCCGGGTTGATTGCGGTCTTATACCTTGAAACCGGGGCTTGGAAGGGGCTAGAAAGCTGCGAAATCTGCAGGAGCGGGACGCGACATGTTCAACACTATGACCATCACCAAAATTGTCGGTGCCGTTTGTGGCACTTTGCTGATCTTTCTTCTGGGCAAATGGGCGGCAGAAAGCCTGTTCATGGTCGGCCCCGATGCGGGCGCGGAAATTGCCCAGGCCTATGAAATCGAAACCGAGGATGCCGCCGCCAGCGCCGAGCCGGAACCCGAGATCGATTTCGCCGAGGTGATGGCCAGTGCCGATGCCGCCGCGGGCGAGGGGATTTATCGCCGCTGCATCGCCTGTCACAAGCTTGACGGGACCAATGGCGTCGGGCCGCATCTTGATGGTGTGGTTGACCGCGATGTGGCCTCGGTCGATGGTTATAACTATTCCAACGCGATGGCTGCGATCGAAGGGGGCTGGACCCCGGAATTCCTGTCGGAATTCCTGGTCAACCCGCGTGGCGTGATCCCGGGCACCAAAATGGCGTTCAACGGCCTGCCTTCGGTGCAAGACCGCGCCAATCTGGTGGCCTATCTGCAAACGCAGTAACGCCTGATCCCGGCTTGATCCATTCAAGGCCGTCCAGCGCAAGCGGGGCGGCCTTTTTCATGGGCAATCCGGGCGGTGTTCACGGATAATCAACTTGATTGTTCGGTGCTGTGCAAACTAGCGTTATCACAGACGGGCGAGGCGGGCAGGACAGGCCCCAAAAGGGAGAACAACCATGAGCGATCAGATGCCGATGCAAAAAGCCGCAGGGGCGCTGCGCCGATTGGCATTGGCATGTGGAACAGCACTGCTGGCCAGCACGGCAACCGCGCAGGACAGTATCGTCAGCCATGGTGTTTCGACCTTTGGTGATCTGCATTATCCGGCGGATATGGCCCATCTGGATTACGTCAACCCCGACGCCCCCAAGGGCGGTGAAATTTCCGTCTGGGCCGCCGGCACCTTTGATTCGATGAACCCCTATACGACCAAGGGCCGCGCCGGCGCGCTGTCGAACATCATGTTCGAAAGCATTCTGGCGGGCACGGCGGATGAAATCGGGGCCGCCTATTGTTTCTTGTGCACCACGCTTGAATATCCCGAGGATAAATCCTGGGTGATTTTCAACCTGCGCGATGATGTGACCTTTGCCGATGGCACGCCGATGACGGCGGATGACGTGCTGTTCACCTATGAGATTTTTCAGCGCGAAGGGCTTGCCTCGTTCCGCGCCGTGCTGGCCCAGCAGGTGACGGGGGCCGAGGTGCTTGATACCCACCGCATCCGCTTTGATTTCCACCCCGACGCGCCCCGGCGCAGCGTGATCCAAAGCGCGGGCGGGTTGCCCATTTTTTCCAAGGCCTGGTTCGAGGAAACCGGCGCCGGCCTTGATGAAAGCCGGATGCAGCCGGCGCTGGGCACCGGGGCCTATCAGCTTGATCGTTACGATGTGAATGCGCGCGTGATCTATCGCCGTAATCCCGATTACTGGGGCGCCGATCATCCGCTGGCCATCGGCCAGAATAATTTCGATACGATCCGGGTGGAGTATTTCGGTGACAGCGCCGCCGCATTCGAAGGGTTCAAGGCCGGCACCTATACATTCCGGCAGGAAAATTCATCCAAGGATTGGGCGACATCCTATGATTTCCCGGCGCTGCAACTGGGCACCTATGTCAAGGAAGAACTGCCCAATGGCACCATCGCGCCCGCACAAAGCTTCGTATTCAACCTGCAGCGCGAAAAATTCGCCGATCCCCGCGTGCGCGAGGCAATCGGGCTGATGTTCAATTTCGAATGGTCGAATGAAAGCCTGTTCCACGGGCTTTATCAGCGGGTCCATTCCTTTTGGGAAAACAGTGAATTGGCGGCGACCGGCACGCCGTCGGATGCGGAACTGGCATTGCTGCAACCGCTGGTCGATGAAGGGCTGCTCGATGCCGCGATCCTGACGGATGAGGTGGTGCTTGCCCCCACCGGCAATACCGAACGCCAGCTTGATCGCAACAATCTGCGCCGGGCCTCGGCGCTGCTGGATGATGCGGGCTGGACCGTGGGGGTTGATGGCAAGCGGCGCAATGATGCGGGGCAATTGCTCAGCATCGAATTTCTCGAAGACAGCCCGGCCTTTGATCGTATCATCAACCCGTTCATCGAAAATCTTGCGGCGCTGGGCGTCGATGCGCGGCTGTCGCGGGTCGATCCGGCGCAATATACCGACCGCACCCGGGGCAAGGATTTCGATATCATCACCGACCAATTCCCGCTGGGCTACGAGCCCGGCCCCGGATTGTTCCAGTATTTCGGATCCGAAGGCGCGGCCGAAAGCACGTTCAATTCGCCCACCTTGCAAAACGAGGCCGTGGACCGGCTGATCACCGCCGTGACGCGCGCCGATAACCGCGATGACATGCTGGTCGCGGTGCATGCGCTTGATCGGGTGTTGCGGTCGCTGCGGTTCTGGATTCCGCAGTTCTATAACGACAAATATTTCGTGTCCTATCTCGATATCTATGCCTATCCCGACCCGTTGCCGCCCTATGCGCTGGGGCATCTGGAATTCTGGTGGCAAGACCCCGCCAAGGCCGAGGCGATGCGCGCCGCGGGCAACTTGTAAGGGTATCAGCGAGGCATGGGCGCCTATATTTTTCGCAGGTTGTTGCTGATCATCCCTACGCTGTTCGGGATCATGGTCATCAACTTTGGGCTAACGCAATTCGTGCCGGGCGGACCGATCGAACAGATCATCGCACGGGTCGAGGGCGGCGGTGACGTGTTTTCGGGCTTTGCCGGCGGCGGCGGCGATGTCGGCGGCGGCCAGATGGGCGATGATCAGGGCGGCTATGCCGGCGCGCGCGGCCTTCCGCCCGCATTCATCGCCGAGCTGGAAATATCCATGGGCTTTTCGCGCATCGTCTGCGAAGCCGGGCATGAGGGCGCGCCGGGCCTGAACAACCCCGCCTGCGATACCGTGGCCATCCCCGCGGCCGAGCGGTTTTTCCTGATGATGGGCCGCTATCTGCGCTTTGACTTTGGCGAAAGCTATTTCCGCTCGATCAGCGTGATGGATCTGGTGCTGGAAAAAATGCCGGTCTCGATCTCGCTCGGGTTGTGGTCCACGCTGATCGCCTATGTCATCTCGATCCCGCTGGGTATCCGCAAGGCGGTGCGTGACGGCAGTTCCTTTGATACATGGACCAGCGGCGTGATCATCGTGGCCTATGCGATTCCGGGGTTTTTGTTCGCGATTCTGTTGCTGGTGCTGTTTGCCGGCGGGTCTTATTGGCAGATTTTTCCGCTGCGGGGGCTGACATCGGAAAATTTCGATCAGCTTAGCCTCGGCGGGAAAATCCTTGATTATCTGTGGCATATCACCCTTCCGGTCGCGGCCTCGACGATCGCGAGCTTTGCGACGCTGACGCTTTTGACGAAAAACAGTTTCCTCGATGAAATCCGCAAGCAATATGTGATCACAGCCCGCGCCAAGGGCCTGCCCGAGGGCCGCGTGCTTTATGGCCATGTGTTTCGTAACGCCATGCTGATCGTGATCGCGGGCTTTCCGGCGCTGTTTTTGGGGGTGTTTTTTGGCGCCTCGCTGATTATTGAAACCATCTTTTCGCTCGACGGGCTTGGCCGGCTGGGGTTTGAAGCCGCCGTGGCCCGCGATTATCCGGTGATTTTCGGCACGCTGTTTTTCTTTGGCCTTGTCGGGCTGGTAGTGGGGATTCTGTCCGATCTGATGTATGTGTTCGTTGATCCCAGGATCGATTTTGAAAAGCGCGGGGCATGATGCGGCTCTCACCCCTCAACCAGCGCCGTTGGCGCAATTTTCGTCGTAACGGCCGGGCCTTCTGGTCGCTGATCATCTTCTCCATCCTGTTCGGCCTGTCGCTGTTCGCCGAATTTCTGGCCAATGATAAACCGATCCTGGTCAGCTATCGCGGCGAATTGCATATGCCGGTGCTGCGGTTTTACCCGGAAACCACCTTTGGCGGCGATTTCAGGACCGAAGCCATCTATCGCGATCCCGAGGTTGCCTGTCTGATCATCTCGGGCGGGCTTGAATCGTGCTGGGATGACCCCGAGGGCGTGATGGCCGAGGCCGAAACCGGCATGGTCGCGGGCGAGGCGATTGAAAAAGGCTGGATGCTCTGGCCGCCGGTGCGCTATTCGTTTCGCACCATTTCCGATGTGCGTGGCGTGGCGCCCGGCCCGCCGGGGCAGGGGCATTATCTGGGCACGGATGATACGAAACGCGATGTGCTGGCCCGGGTGATCTATGGCTTTCGCCTGTCGATCCTGTTCACCTTGATCGTGACGGTGGCCACAACCGTGGTGGGCGTCGCCGCAGGCGCGGTGCAGGGCTATTTCGGCGGGCTGGTGGACCTGATTTTCCAGCGGATACTGGAAATCTGGAGTTCGACCCCGTCGCTTTATGTCATCATCATCCTGTTCGCGATTTTGGGGCGAAGTTTCTGGTTATTGGTCTTTATCACCATATTATTCGGCTGGCCGGCGCTGGTAGGCGTGGTGCGCGCCGAATTTCTGCGCGCGCGCAATTTCGAATATGTGCGCGCCGCCCGGGCGCTGGGGGTCAGCAATTGGGTGATCATGTTCCGCCATATGCTGCCTAATGCGATGGTGGCGACGCTGACCATCCTGCCCTTTATCATCACCGGCACGATCGGCACGCTGGCAAGCCTTGATTTCCTCGGCTATGGGCTGCCGTCATCCTACCCTTCGTTGGGCGAATTGACGCTGCAGGCCAAGCAGAACCTGCAGGCGCCATGGTTGGCATTCACCGCGTTTTTCACCTATGCGATCATGCTTTCGCTGCTGGTGTTCATATTCGAAGGCGTGCGCGACGCGTTTGACCCCAGAAAGACCTTTCAATGACGCCGCTGCTTGACGTGAAAAATCTGCGGGTGTCGTTCCGGCAGGACGGGGCGGATCATCCGGCGGTGCGCGGCGTGTCGTTTTCCGTGGGCCGGGGCGAAACGGTGGCCATTGTGGGCGAAAGCGGCTCGGGCAAATCGGTGACGGCGCTGTCGACCGTGTCGCTTCTGCCCGATAGCGCGCGGATCAGCGGCTCGATCACCTATGACGGCGAAGAATTGGTGGGCGCGGATGAACGCCGGCTGCGCCATGTGCGCGGCAACGATATCAGTTTCATCTTTCAAGAACCGATGACCTCGCTTAACCCTTTGCATACGCTGCAAAAACAGCTTGGCGAAACACTGGCGCTGCATCAGGGGCTGCGCGGCGCGGCGGCGCGGGCGCGGATATTGGAGCTGTTGCACAAGGTCGGCATCCGCGATCCTGAAAGCCGGCTGGGCGCCTATCCGCATCAGCTTTCGGGCGGGCAGCGGCAGCGGGTGATGATTGCCATGGCGCTGGCCAATGCCCCCGATCTGCTGATCGCCGATGAACCGACGACCGCGCTTGATGTAACGATTCAGGCGCAGATCCTTGAACTGCTGGCCGATTTGAAACGGTCGGACGGGATGAGCATGCTGTTCATCACCCATGATCTGGGGATCGTGCGCAAGATCGCCGACCGGGTCTGCGTAATGAAGGATGGCGAGATCGTGGAAACCGGCCCCACGGCCGATATTTTCGCCAATCCCCGGCATCCCTATACGCAAAAACTGCTTAGCGCCGAGGCCGTGGGCCTGCCGCCCCCGGTGCCCGACGGGGCCGAGGTCGTGGCCGAAACCGAACATCTGCGGGTGTGGTTTCCGATTCAGGCGGGGCTTTTGCGGCGCACGGTTGGTCATGTGAAAGCGGTCAATGATGCAACGCTATCGGTGCGCGCGGGCGAAACGCTGGGCATCGTGGGCGAAAGCGGATCGGGTAAAACCACGCTGGCGCTGGCGGTGATGCGGCTGATTCGCAGCGAGGGGCGGATCGTCTATATGGGCCGCGAAATTTCGGGCCTGTCGATGCGGGCCTTGCGCCCCTTGCGCGGCGATATGCAGATCGTGTTCCAAGACCCCTATGGCAGCCTGTCGCCGCGCATGACCGTCGCGCAGATCATTGCCGAAGGGTTAAGCATCCACGGGCTAGGGGCAGGCCGCGACCGGCGCGCCATGGTTGCCGAAATCATGGAGGAAGTGGGCCTCGATCCGGCCACCATGTCGCGCTATCCGCATGAATTTTCCGGCGGGCAGCGGCAGCGGATCGCGATTGCGCGGGCGATGATCCTGCGCCCCCGCCTGCTGGTGCTGGACGAGCCGACATCGGCGCTGGATATGACGGTGCAGGTGCAGATCGTCGATCTGTTGCGCGATTTGCAGCAAAAACACCGGCTGGCCTATCTGTTCATCAGCCACGATCTAAGCGTGGTGCGCGCGCTGAGCCATAAGGTCATGGTGATGCGACAGGGCGATGTGATCGAATCCGGCACCGCCGATGCGGTATTCGGCGCGCCCGCAACCGATTACACCCGCGCGCTGATGGCAGCGGCATTCGATCTGAAAGCGCGAAAAGTCGGGTAGGGGCGGGCGCGCAGGTCGATTGCCCTGCATCCGTGACAGCGTGTAATGCCTTGCCCCGGTTGGCCGCCCTGATCGTTATGCCGCCGGGCCGTGCCGAGACTTCAGCAAACGCGATCAGGATGGCCCGAACGGGGTGCATTCAAGGTTGCGCGCGCTTAGCCGGCTGCAGGCCATGGCGGCGGCTTCCTGGCTGAGGCCGACGAAATTGGCCTCATATCCGCGGTTGCCATTCACCACCTTGCGCAGCGATTCGTCCAAAGTGCTGATTTCCTGCAGCGCTGTGGTCAGCAGCACGCGCTCGGCCTGGGCATGGGAATTATAGGTGCCGATATTGATGCCCCAGTGCCGGCCGCCGGATGTGGACATGCGGGTCACGACCTCTTGCGGCTCGGATGCCACGGCGGCCAGAACCACGTCATCGGGGCGCGGTTGGGGCGTGATCGGGGCGGCAATCGGCGCGTCGATGGCGGCAACCACGGCGGGTTCAGCCGCAGGCGCCGGGCGCAGCAGTGGCACCACGCGGGGCGGCATCGCCATGGCCACTTCGACGGGGGTGATTTCGGCCTCGGGCACAGCCTCGACCTCGACCTCGACGGCAGCCACTTCGACTAGTTCGGGCGTGGTGTCCGGGCGCAAAGCGGGGGTGACCGCAGGCACAAGCGCCGAGGCGGCGGCCGCGGCGGCAATGGCCACGGCCTCTTGCGTGGCGGCATCGGGTTCGGGGGTGGTTTGCGCCTGCGCCACGGCGTCAAGGATATTGGCCTGCATCGCCAGAAGTGCTGCATCATCCACCGCAGGCGTTGCAATCGGACGCGCGAGCGGGCGCGGGCTTTTGGTGATATTGATCGACACGCGCACGACCTTGCCCGCAGGCATCGCGCCATCGGCCACCATCGTGCCGCCGCCCTGATAGGGGGGCTTGGCCGGGCGCACGGCAGCCACCCGTTCGGGCACCCTTGAGAAGCCCATGTTCAGCAATTCGGCCACACGTTCATTGCGCGCCGCCGTCGAGGCGCCGCCGAACATCGTGGCGATGATGCGCTTTTGCCCGCGTTCGGCCGAGGCCACGAGATTGAACCCCGCCGCGCGGGTGTAACCCGTCTTGATCCCGTCCGCGCCCCTGAAATCATTAAGAAAACGCCGGTTGCTATGGGCCACCTGGGCCACGCCCGCATCCGCCGTCGTGCGCGAGAACAGGTTGTAATATTCGGGGAAATCGTAAAACAGATGCCGCCCCATGATCGTCATGTCGCGCGCGGTGGACAGATGGCCTTCCTGCGTCAGCCCATGGGCGTTGCGAAAGGTGGTATTGTTCATCCCCATCGCCTTGGCCGTGCGATTCATCCGGGCGGCAAAGGCCGATTCGGAGCCTGAAATCGCCTCGCCAATCGCGGTCGAGGCGTCATTGGCGGATTTGACCGCCGCCGCGCGGATCAGGTAGCGCAGCTTGATCGTCTGGCCCGCGCGCAGCCCGAGTTTCGAGGGCGGTTCATTCGCGGCTTTGGACGAAATGCGCACATCGCTATCGAGCGAGATTTCGCCATTTTCGATGGCCTCGAACGCGATATAGAGGGTCATCATCTTGGTCAGTGATGCCGGATGCAGCCGCGTATCGGCATTGGCGCTGTGCAACACCTCGCCGCTGCGCGCGTCGATCACCATCGCGGCATAGGGTGCGGCGATACTGCCCCCCGATACCAGTGCCATGGTGACGACCGCAAATAGGGATATCAGCCCAATATGGGCGCACTGCTTCAGGCGCGTGATCACGTCGCTTGCCTCTTCTCTGCCTCGATCTACTGGTTCATTTTGCCCAGCATTTTGTTCCCAAAACGCTAACACAACTGCGTGCATCGGAAAACACATAATTTTCAACATGTTTGGCGAATCGCATATCTCGTGGATCATGCGGTGCGAAACCCAAAATCGGCCAGGCGGGGATGCGAATCGGGGCCGGAAAGGGGGGATCCTGCCCCACGGGCCGGAATAGGGGGTATTTTCACGGCTTTGCGGGCCTTGCCCCCTTTTCTGAAAGGGCGAAGGGCTTATATACTCTGGCCGAGCAACCCCGTATTTTCTGAATTTGGAGCGTGTATTGACCCACTTGGCCAACATGATGTCGGACAAGGAAGGCGGAAGCGGCAAAAGCGGCACAGACGCCCTGCTGGAGACCAAGCCCAAAACGGCGCGCCCGCCGTTGTACAAGGTCTTGCTTCTGAACGACGATTATACCCCGATGGAATTCGTGGTGCATGTGCTGGAGCGATTCTTTGGCATCAGCCACAGCCAGGCGATTGAAATCATGCTGACCGTGCACAAAAAGGGTGTGGCGGTCGTCGGCGTTTTCTCATACGAAATCGCTGAAACCAAGGTCACCCAGGTGATGGACCTTGCGCGTCGCAATCAGCATCCGCTGCAATGCACCATGGAAAAGGAATAGGCCCGCGCCGGCCAGATCATGAGCACTGTCAGGCTTTCTTTTGCGCTGGATCAGCGCGGAATTGTGTTGCCCGATTCGGGGCGGATCGCGGTGTTTCGTGCCCGTGCGGGCTTTGATCCGGGCGTTGCGCGGGATCGGCTGCATATCATTCAGGGGTTTCGCCCCGATCATGATGCGCTGGCCGAGGCCGGATTTGACGTTTCTGTCGCCCCGTTGGGGGAATATGGGGCGGCGATCGTCTGTCTGCCGCGCGCCAAGGCTGCGGCCCGCGCCCTGATCGCGCAGGCTGTGGCCGTGACTGGCGGTGGGCTGGTCGTGGTTGACGGGCAGAAAACCGATGGTGTTGACAGTATCTTGCGCGAAATACGCGCGCGGGCGGCGGTGGGTGATGTGATCGCCAAGGCGCATGGCAAGGTGTTCAGCTTTGTGGGGGGTGATTTTGCCGATTGGGCTGATCCCGGGCCGCGCGATATCGGCGGATTCGTGACCCGCGCGGGGGTATTTTCCGCCGATGGGCCGGACCGCGGCTCGGTCGCGCTGGCCGAGGCTTTGCCGGCACAATTACCCGCGCACGTGGCCGATCTGGGCGCCGGCTGGGGCTTTCTGGCGCGGGCGATTCTGGCGCGGCAGGGGGTGAAAACCCTGCATCTGGTCGAGGCAGAACATGATGCGCTGGATTGTGCGCGGATCAATATCACCGATCCGCGCGCGCAGTTTCACTGGGCCGATGCCACGCGTTTTCGCCCACCCACGGCCCTTGATGCCGTGATCACGAATCCGCCGTTTCACACCGAACGCGCCGCCGATACCGGGCTGGGGCAGGTATTTATCGCCGCGGCCGCCGGGATGCTGGCGCCGGGCGGGGTGCTTTGGCTGGTGGCGAATCGGCATCTGCCCTATGAGGTCGCGATCAACGCCCATTTCGGCGAAATGCGCGAAGTGGCGGGGGATCGGTCGTTCAAGATCCTGCACGCCGCACGCCCCCGGGGCAAAGGGCCAAGGCGGCGCGTCTAGCCCTGCGGATAGGCCGCGCGGCATTGGGCAATCGCGGCGGTCGTTTCCGGCACCAGTTGCGCATGGCGCGCGCGCAGGGTCGCGAGTTTCGCCCGCTCGGCCGCGCCATCGATGGCCACGGGGCGCTGTTCCGGCGCATTAGGCTGGGCCACCTGACACAGGATGAATTCGGCCGGATTGCCAAGGCCAAAGCCCGAACAGATCCGCAACGAGGTGCCATGCGTGGGGGCGCGTTCCTCAAGCGCATAGCCGCGGGCGATATTGGCCTCGGTCTCGGTGATCAGGGCCTCGATGACCAGACGTTCCTGCACGGCATTTTCAATACATCTGTCCTGCTGGCTGGCGCAGGCCCCCAGAAGGATCAGCATCGGCAAGGCAATAAGGCGCGGTGTCATGGCGGCTCCTGTGAACATGGGGGTGATATAGCGCGCCGCGACTGGCAGGCAAAGCCCGTTGGCACAAGCCGCGCCAAACTGCTATGGCCAGCCTAAAGCAAGCGGAGATGACAATGAGTGATCAGATGGACGACCAAAAGGCCCGCGCGGCAGGCTGGTTTCGCACCTTGCGCGATGAAATCGTCGCGGCCTTTGAACAGCTTGAGGACGAGCAGACCACAGGCCCGCTTGCCAGCCAGCCCGCCGGCCGGTTTGAAATCCGCGAAACCCGCCGTGCCGCGCCTGCTGGCGATGATGCCGGCGGCGGTTTGATGAGCGTGATGCGCGGTGGCCGGGTGTTCGAAAAGGTGGGCGTGAATATTTCCACCGTTTACGGCACATTGGGCGAACGCGCGCAGGCGGCGATGGCCGCGCGCAAGGGCCTGCCCGGCATGGCCGATGATCCGCGGTTCTGGGCCAGCGGCATCAGCCTTGTGGCCCATATGCAAAACCCCAATACGCCGGCGGTGCATATGAACACCCGGATGTTCTGGACCCCGCATGGCTGGTGGTTCGGCGGCGGCGCGGACCTGAATCCCTGCATCGAATTCCCCGAGGATACGGCGGCATTTCATGCGGTGCTCAAGGATTATTGCGACCGCCACGACCCGCAATATTACCCCCGGTTCAAAGCCTGGGCCGATGAGTATTTCTTCATCCCCCACCGTGGCCGCGCCCGTGGCGTGGGCGGGATTTTCTATGACGATCACACGACGGACGATTGGGAGGCCGATTTCGCCTTTACCCAAGATGTTGGCCGCGCCTTTCTGCCCGCCTTTCTTGCCACGGTTCACGCCCGCCGGGGCATGGATTGGGGCGAGGCCGAGCGCGAGACCCAGCTTGTCCACCGCGGGCTATATGCGGAATACAACCTTGTGTATGACCGCGGCACCAAATTCGGGCTGGAAACCGGCCATGATGCCGATGCGGTGCTGATGAGCCTGCCGCCGCTGGCGAAATGGGTCTAGGGTGTTTCAGGCAGTCATCCCGGCGCGGTTCAGCGTCTGGATGACATGCCAGCCCAACTGGCGGGTGTTCTTGGCTTTGCCTTCGTCATAGTGGATATCCACGCCGATATGGGCGGCAATCTCGCGCAGCGCGGGCTTTGCCTGCGGCAGTTCCTGCCCGTCCTGTTCAACCTTTATCGTGCCGTTTTCATAACGCTGGATCGTATAGGCGCGAAATTGCGCGCGGTCGGTAATCGCCAGATGTGCAAGCGGCGGTTTGGGCGGGGCGGGGATGGATAGCCGCCAGCCATCGCCCACGGCCATGGCGCGGTTGCGGAATTCGTCCATGTCCAGATCAAAAAGCTCTTCGATCGTGACGCCGCTGTCATCGTCAACATTGATCCGCAGCACCAGAACCCGGTCCACCACATTCAGCGTATTGGCGTTCAGCCGGATGTTTTTGCTTGTGGTGATGGTCTTGACGGAAATACGCTCGCCCTCGGCGCTGACGACATCATAGCCCGGCTGGTTCACGCCCAGGGCCATTTGACCGCGCGTGATCATCGCGGCATAGAGTTCGCCGATCCGGCCCGAAAGATGGTTCATGCTGGCGGGGGCAACGCCCCATGCCAGTTCCTTTTCAAACCATGACAAAGCCTCGCCCAATGACCGGATGATCTGGGTTTGCGTCAGGGTTTCGCCCATGGATCAGCCCCGGATCGCCTCAAGCATCACATGCACATTGTCGGGATCGGCCTGCGGCGTGATCCCGTGGCCGAGGTTGAAGATATGCGGCCCGCCGGAAAAGGCGGCGACGATCTCGCGCGTGGCCTTGCGCAATGCATCGCCGCCGGTGATCAGGTGCTGGGGCGCAAGGTTGCCCTGCACGCAGCCATCAACCTGCACATGTTTGGCGGCCCATTCGGCGGATACCGAATTGTCGATTGCCACGCAATCCGCGCCGGTGGCGCGGCCAAAGCCGATATAGCCATCGCCCGCTTCGCGCGGAAAGACGATGATCGGCGTGTTCGGATGTTTGGCCTTGAGTGCGGCGATAATTTCGCGGGTAGGATCAACGGCATAGCGGGTGAAATCCGCGCCTTTGAGCGATCCCGCCCAGCTATCGAACAGTTTGACCACCTCGGCGCCGGCATCGATCTGGGCGCTCAGATAGGTGATCGTCGCCTCGGTAATCCGGGCCAGCAGTGATTCGAACAGCGCGCGGTTTTCCGCAATCAGCGCATGGGCGGGGCCTTGGTCGGGGGTGCCGCGCCCGCCGATCATATAGGTTGCCACCGTCCATGGCGCACCGGCAAAGCCGATCAGCGTGGTTTCGCGCGGCAGCGCACCCGACAGGATTCGCACCGTTTCATAGATGGGCGCGAGCGTTTCATGCACATCGGCGGCCGGGCCGAGCTTGGCAAAATCGGCCTCGGTCGTGATGGTGGACAGGCGCGGGCCCTCGCCTTCGACAAACCACAGATCCGCGCCAAGGGCTTGGGGGATCAGCAGGATATCGGCAAAAAGGATCGCCGCATCAAAGCCATAGCGCCGGATCGGCTGCAATGTGACCTCGGCCGCCAGATCGGGCGTATAGCATAGCGAAAGGAAATCGCCCGCCTGTGCACGGGTGGCACGATATTCCGGCAAATACCGCCCCGCCTGACGCATCATCCAGACCGGCGGAATATCAAGCGTTTCACCCGCAAGTGCGCGCAGGATGGTTTTATCGGTCATGACGGCAATCTCCTTATCTATCAGGGGTTGGTCGGATGTGTGGGGGCGATTGTCAAGCGCGTGTGGTGTTGTCAGTCGGCGGCCTTGCGGGGTATGGGGGGGCATGACACATGCGATGCCCACCCCCGATACGCCGCTGAAGATCGGCACCCGCGGTTCGCCGCTGGCGCTGGCGCAGGCCCATGAAACCCGCGACCGTCTGGCAGCGGCCTTTGATCTGCCTGCAGAGGCGTTTGAAATCGTCGTGATCAAGACCACCGGCGACAAGGTGCTGGACCGCCCGCTCAAGGAAATCGGCGGCAAGGGGCTGTTCACCCGCGAGATCGAGGATGCGCTGCTTGATGGTGGTATCGATATTGCCGTCCATTCAATGAAGGATATGCCCGTGGCCCAGCCCGATGGCCTGGTGCTCGATTGCTATCTCCCGCGCGAGGATGTGCGCGATGCGTTTGTGTCGCTGAAGGTTGGCGGGCTTGGCGATCTGCGCTCGGGCGCGGTTGTGGGCACGTCGAGCCTGCGGCGGCGCGCGCAACTGCTTAACCGCCGGCCTGATCTGCAGGTTGTCGATTTTCGCGGCAATGTGCAGACGCGGTTGGCCAAACTGGCCGATGGCGTGGCGGATGCGACCTTTCTGGCGATGGCGGGGCTGAACCGGCTGGCGATGGCGGATGTGCCCAAGGTGCCGATTTCCGCTGATGACATGCTGCCCGCCGTGGCCCAGGGCGCTATCGGGATCGAGCGGCGCGCCGATGACATGCGCATCGCCGCCATGCTGGAGGCCCTGCATCACACACCCACGGGCGTGCAACTGGCTGCGGAACGTGCGTTTTTGCGCGCGCTTGATGGATCGTGCCAGACCCCGATTGCTGCGCTGGCGGAGCTGGATGGCGGCAACCTGCGTCTGCGCGGCGAAATCCTGCGCACCGACGGAACCGAGGCCCTGGCCGATGACATCACCGGCCCGGCCGAAGATGGCGCGCGCATGGGCCGCGAAATGGCCCGCGACCTGCTGGCCCGCGCCGGCGCCGGGTTTTTCGACTGGCGTTAAATCGCGCTGGCCTAGACCGCGCTGGAATGGCCGCTGGCCTCCATGGCATAGGCATCGAAATGGCGCGCGATTATCCGCGTCAGCGGGCGGGCATGCGGGCGGATGGTGATGGCACCGCCCGTGGTATCGAGCATGCCGGGAAAGGCCGTCGCCGCGCCATCGGCCAGCGTGGCAAAATCGGCGCCGCTTGTGCCGAAACGCGCCGCAAGATCCGCATGGCTTACGCGAAAATCGCACATCAGCGCCTCGATGATCCGGGCGCGCAGGGGATCGTCGCCGCCAAAGGCGTGGCCGCGCTGAATTCCTAGCCGACCACCCCGGATCAGCCCCTGATAGGCCGATGTCGCGGGCGCATTCTGGGCATAACCCTGCGGATAGCGCGAAATGGCCGACGCGCCCAGCCCGATCAGCGTGTCATGCGTATCATCGGTATAGCCCTGAAAATTGCGCCGCAGCGCGTGATTGCGCGCGGCAATGGCCAGCCGGTCGGATTTGCGGGCGAAATGGTCGATGCCGATTTCATCGTAGCCGGCAGTTAAAAACAGGCTGCGCGCCACTTCAAACATCCCGAGCCGCTCTTCGGGCGTGGGCAGGGCTGCGGTCGGGATCATGTTTTGCCGCCGCGCCATCCACGGCACATGCGCATAGCCAAACAGCGCCACCCGGTCGGGCGCAAGCGACAGCAATTGTTCCACGCTTTCGCGGATGCGCTGCGGCGTCTGGAACGGCAGGCCGTAGAGGATATCGGCGTTCAGGCTGTTGATGCCGCGCGCGCGCAGGCCATCGACGGCCGCTTTGGTCGTGGCAAAGCTTTGAATCCGGCCGATGGTTTGCTGAATTTCCGGGTTGAAATCCTGCACGCCCACCGATGCGCGGGTCATTCCAGCGGCACAAAGCGCATCCATCCGCGCATCGTCAATTTCCGCCGGATCGATTTCGACCGAAAATTCACCGCCCGGGGCCAGCGGCGCCATGTCGAAAATCGCCCCCGCAAGGGTGGCGATCAGATCGGGCGCCAGCAGCGTTGGCGTGCCGCCGCCCCAATGCAGATGCCCGATCGTCACCCCCGCCGGCAAAGCCGCGCGGATCAGCGCCAGTTCGGCCAAAAGCGTGGCGATATAGGCAGCCACCGGCGCATCCGTGCTGGTGCCCTGCGTGCGACAGGCGCAAAACCAGCATAGCCTGCGGCAAAACGGGATATGCACATAAAGCGAAAGCTGGCTGCCCGGCGCCATCGCCCCCAGCCATGCGCGCACGTCATCCGCGCCTACCGCAGGGCTGAAATGCGGCGCGGTGGGATAGCTGGTGTATCGCGGCACTCTCGCGTCAAAAAGCCCCAGTGCCCGGAGTTGTTCATGTGTGTTCATTCAGATATCAACACCTCAGAAACAAGGTGGCTGCATTGATCTGAATCAATCAGCGTGTGAGTGCCATGAACAAGCCGGTGTTTGATTTTCGCGATTGCAATGCCTGTCCGATCCGTCACCGCGCCGTTTGCGCCCGGTGCGAGCCTGATGAACTTGATCATCTGAACGAGGTGAAATTCTATCGCACCTATCAGGCCGGGCAGCCGATCATCTGGTCGGGGGACCGGATGGATTTTGTGGCCTCGGTCGTGACCGGGATCGCCACGCTGTCGCAAACGATGGAGGATGGCCGCACCCAGATGGTGGGCTTGCTGATGCCATCGGATTTCGTTGGCCGGCCTGGGCGCGAACAGGCGATTTATGACGTGACCGCGATCACCGACCTGACGCTGTGCTGTTTTCGGCGCGGCGGGTTCGAGGATATCATGATCCGCACGCCCCATGTCGGGCAGCGTTTGCTGGAAATGACGCTGGATGAACTGGACGCCGCGCGCGAATGGATGCTGATTTTGGGCCGCAAAACCGCGCGTGAAAAGATTTCGAGCCTGCTTGCCATCATCGCGCGGCGCGAAGCCTCGTTGCGGCAGGGGGCCGGCGGGCCGCTGGATATCATGGCCGCGCGCTCGTTCGATCTGCCGCTGACGCGCGAAGCCATGGCCGATTATCTGGGCCTGACGCTGGAAACCGTGAGCCGCCAGATCTCGGCGCTGAAACGTGATGGCGTCATCGTGCTGGACGGCAAGCGCAAGATCATCATCCCCGATTTCGAACGGCTGCAGAACGAAACCGGCGATGATATGGATGGCGGCCCGCTGGCCTGACGGGCACAGGGCGGGATGGCCCGCCTTGCGCGCAGTTTTCGACGCTTAATGCGCCATAAGCACCGGAACTTCGGCCATTTCCAGCATGTTGCGCGTGGCACCGCCCAGAATGCTCTGGCGGAAGCGCGAATGGCCATAGGCGCCCATCACCACCATATCGGCATTCTTGTCGCGCACATGGCGGCTGATCATTTCGGAAATCCGCGGCATGGTTTTCGCAAGGATCGACACCTCGGCCCGCGCCCCGTGACGTGCCAGCATCTGGCTGAGCGCGCCGCCCGGGTCCGAGCGGTCGGGGCCGTGATGCGGCGGGTCGATGATCACGATATCCACCACCTCGGCCGCGCGCAAAAGCGGCATCGCCGCGCGGGTGGCATTCAGCGCCTCGGCGCTTTCGTTCCAGGCCAGAACGATGCGGCCGGGTTGCGCGGCCAGCCTGCCTTCGGGCGGCACCACCAGCACCGGCACATGCGCGTTGAACAGCGACGCTTCGAGGATTTCTTCGTGTTCGGGCCCACGGCCATCGCCATAAGGGCGCGGCACCACCACCAGATCGGCAAAGCGAAGCTGATGTGCCAGAAACGGCGTCAAACCGATGGATTGGGCCGACATCGGCGCCGCAGCCCAGCCAAAACTGGCCGATTGCAGATGTTTGCGCACCTTGACCGCGATCGAATCGGCATCTTCGCGGGCCTGTTGCATATTGCTTTGGATCACGACCGCATCGGCGCCGGTATAGCCGGCATAGATGAACCCCGGCTGCGTGCGGTCAAGACCCAGACAAATGACGGTCAGATGCCCGTCATGGTATTGTGCGGCCTGTTCAGCCGCCGCGAGCGCGCTTTTATCGGCTTCGAAATCCGTCACGATCGTGATGATCGACTTAAATGCCATGACATGTCCCCCTAGACATTGTTGCACACTGACCAGCCAACCCCATGCCGCGCCACGCTGCCTTGATCAGGATCAACTGGCGCTGTTTCGGGCAGGCTTTACCCGCCGGGACGCAAGCGAATCACACGGCCAGGCCCGACAGGCCAAGCATAGCGCAAGATTTAATGGAAAAGATGCGCAGAATTCCGTCGGGATTTACAATTTATTGACCCAGATCAAGGAAGACTGCCCCGAACTGGCGGAAATGAAGGCCAGTCGGTTTGTGTCTGCAAACCGATTCCCACCCGTGTGGGCGCTAATGAAGGGACGCAGTATGTGGAACTATGTCAATCTGGCGGTGCTGGGGATCATCACGATCTTTGCAGCCATCGCCGCAAATTTCGGGCGCGATCTGGCCTATCAGGTGCATGCCATCATCGTTCTGGCGGTGGCCGGCGGGCTGTTCGTCTGGACCCTGCGCCGCACGGATGAACCCCGCCCGGCCCCGGAAACCGGCTATATGGACGGTGTTGTGCGTGCGGGCGTGATCGCCACGGCGGGCTGGGGCATCGTGGGGTTTCTGGCGGGGGTGTTCATCGCCTTCCAACTGGCCTGGCCGCAGTTGAATTTCGAATTCCTGCAAGGCTATGGCAATTTCGGCCGGTTGCGCCCGTTGCATACTTCGGCGGTGATTTTTGCTTTTGGCGGCAATGCGTTGATCGCTACATCGTTTTACGTTGTGCAGCGGACATCGGCGGTGCGGCTTTGGGGCGGCAATCTGGGGTGGTTCGTATTTTGGGGCTATAACCTGTTCATCGTGCTGGCCGCGACCGGCTATGTGCTGGGCCAGACCCAGTCCAAGGAATATGCCGAACCCGAATGGTATGTGGATATCTGGCTGACGATCGTCTGGGTGGCCTATCTGGCGGTGTTCCTCGGCACGATCCTGCGGCGCAAGGAAAAGCATATCTACGTCGCCAACTGGTTCTATCTGGCCTTCATCGTCACGATTGCGATGCTGCATATCGTGAACAATATCTCGATCCCGGTGTCGATCTTCGGGTCGAAATCGGTGCAGATTTTCGCCGGCGTGCAGGATGCGATGACGCAATGGTGGTATGGCCACAATGCGGTCGGCTTTTTCCTGACGGCGGGTTTTCTGGGGATGATGTATTACTTCGTGCCCAAACAGGCCGAACGCCCGGTCTATAGCTATAAACTGTCGATCATCCACTTCTGGGCGCTGATTTTCCTCTATATCTGGGCGGGGCCGCACCACCTGCATTATACCGCGCTGCCCGACTG
>Ga0265293_10006105_pt1 | contig 19541 bp, 12 predicted proteins | sample Munlanlewell138R_FD_192505 | JGI IMG/M metagenome (GOLD analysis project Ga0265293, IMG submission 192505) | Leachate microbial communities from a municipal landfill in Southern Ontario, Canada - Leachate well 138R | ecosystem: Engineered > Solid waste > Landfill > Unclassified | place: Canada... | reverse complement strand
TGTTTTTATAATAATCGCATTAAAAAACTCAACAAAAACTTTTTTGAACACCTCTTTATATAATACTTCTTTACTTTTGAAATAATAGTGTAACAAGGCTTTATTTATGCCAGCTTCGTCTGCAATTGCCTGCATCCTTGCACCATTAAAGCCTTTTTCCAGAAACTCTTTCATTGCAGAATCAAAGATTTTATCTTCGGTTTTTATCTTATCTTTTTCTCTCATTTTATCTCCTTTCGATAATCTATTATAGACAATTTAACTAAATGGTTAAATTTGTCAAGATCTTTTTTAACTATTTGGTTAATTTATCCATATCATTTTCATGAGCATCCCGTTACCATCCCGTTACCATCCCGTTACTTTCCCGTTAATTCTCCAAGATAGCAGGGGGAATGTTCCGAATATCATTAGGTAAATATTAAGTCAAAAAATAGTCAAAAAATAGTCAAAATCCATTCAATTTAAAAATATATTCCATATCTTGAAAATATATATTGACAGATTTAGACCAAAAAAAGAAAATGGATAATTATATAGTAAAGTGAGTAATATGGGTAAAAACTTAGTAATTGCAATTGATGGTCCAGCAGCTTCTGGTAAAAGCACAACGGCTAAAAGGCTTGCCGAAGCGTTAAATTTCATGTACATAGACACAGGTGCAATGTACCGTGCATGTGCTTTAAAGGCATTAGAAGACAAAGTAGATTTGAGCAATTTAGATGCTGTTGAAGAAATGTTAGATGGTATTCATATCTCATTCAAAGTGATCGACAACGAAAGCCGTATTTTTTTAAATGGCTATGATATATCTGAGCAGATAAGAAGTTCAAGCATCAGTCAAAAAGCATCAGATATTGCAACAATTGCAAATGTTCGTCATCGAATGGTATATTTGCAAAGAAAAATGGCTGAGTGCCATAGTGTTGTTATGGATGGTCGAGACATAGGTTCATTTGTCTTTCCTAATGCTGATTTCAAGTTTTTTATGGTTGCAACACTTGAGACAAGAGCCAAAAGACGGCAGCTTGAAATGCAAGAAAAAGGCATGGAAGTTGATTTTGAGACACTGAAAAATGAGCTTGCTTGGCGAGATGCAAATGATGCAAATCGAGAGATAGCACCACTTGTCAAAACTGATGATGCTATAGAAGTCAATACAACTAATATGAGTGTTGACGAGCAGGTAAAATATATTTTTGAAAAGGTGAGAGAGAAAGTTGCGTAAAATCTATAAAAATACATCAAAGATTACAAAGCTACTTATGCACATTTTTTCTCCTTATGAAATAGTCAATAAGGAGAGGCTTTCTAATATCAAAGGCAAGATAATTGCATCAAACCATGTTTCGAATTTTGACCCACCCTTTATTGGCTCTGTCATACCATATGAAATTTATTTTATGGCAAAAGCAGAATTGTTTAAAAACAAATTATTTGGCAATTTGCTAAACAAGCTAAACGTCATACCAATTAAAAGGGGTAAGATGGATATCGGTGCAATCAAAAAATGCATAAATGTACTAAATCAAAATCACTCTCTTTTAATATTTCCGCAAGGCACTCGCAATGGTAAAAATGCAAAAGCAGGAATCGGCATGATAGCCTCTGCAGTAAAGAAAGATATCGTACCAATTTATGTTGAAAACTCTAACAGTCTTTTGAGCTGTTTTTTTCGCATTAAAAAGGTAAGAATAATAATAGGCGAAACAATAGAATGGTCAGAATATGCCTATTTAGAAGGTAATAAAGAGAAATATCAGTTGATATCAAATGATATATTTAACAAAATCAATCAATTATCCGAATATCATACCAAGCAATTGGATGAAGCAATTAATATGTAAGGTGTTATGACAAAGTTATGATTAAGATTTTATTGGCAAAAAACTCTGGCTTTTGTTTTGGTGTAAAAAGAGCTATTAAAATGGCTGAAGATGCATCAGTTGTAAACGAAAAAGTCAATACATGGGGTCCGATCATTCACAACCCTCAGATGGTTTCCAGTTTGCAAGAAAAGGGTGTTGTGGAGATAAATGATTTATCAGAAGTATCAGACGCACCAGTTGTGATAAGATCTCATGGTATACCTCTGAATGAGAAAAACTCATTATCACAAAAAGGTATGGAGCTAATCGATGCAACTTGCCCTTATGTCTCAAAGGCATTTGATTATGCAAGCCTTGCTGATAATGAAAAATATACTATATTTATATTGGGAAATCCCGAACATCCAGAGATTATTGCTTTAAAATCTTACATAAAGAATGAATATCATATTGTACAGAGCAATTTTTCAGCTTTTGAAAAAAGTAGGTTTGGTAAATGTGCGATTATTTGCCAAACAACCCAAAATGAGCAAAACCTTGAAAAATTGATTTTATTTTTAACCAAGCGCTGCAATGAGTTACGAGTATTTAATACTATTTGTAATGCTACAAATGTAAGACAGGATTCTACTATCGAATTGGCAAAAGAGGCTAATCTAATGGTCGTTATTGGTGGGAAAAATAGCTCTAATACAAAAATGTTGGCAACTCTCTGCACTCAGTTTGCACCAACTTACCACATTGAAACAGCAAACGAATTGGACAAAAATTGGTTTGATAGTGCCAATACCATTGGATTAACAGCTGGAGCTTCTACTCCTGACTGGATTATTTTGGATGTGTATAATAAAATAAATAAAATCGTTGGGAACTTAGACATTTTTGCTACTAATGTCCATGATATTCCCGGTTATAAGGAGGAAATAAATGAATGTTAACGATCAAAAAGAACCAAAGGACTTGAGGCTTGAAGAAAATGAAGTTAACAAAACTATCGAAACTAATGAAGCTGATATTGATAAAAATGTTGGCGAAATAGCGAAAGAAGTTGAGCAAACAGAAAACGATAAGGAACAAGAGCAAACCGAAGAAGTAGTTGAAACTGAGCCTGCAAAAGCAGAACAAGTGCAAGCTGATGTAGTAGCTGAAACTGATTTTGTAAGTAAAAATACAGAACAGTTTTCAATGGAAGAATTAGAACTATATGATCAGTCTTTTAGCAAGGTTGAGCCAAATCAAATTGTAGATGCAACTGTCGTTAGCGTCAATGAGAGAGAAGTTCTTGTTGATATAAACTACAAATCAGAATCGCCAATCTCGGTAAATGAATTTGCAAACAACCTGCCCGAAAAAGGTGATATTATCAAAGTGTATATCATTTCCATCGAGGACAGCTCTGGCAAGCCAAAATTGTCAAAACGTCGTGCAGATTTTATTCTAAATCTTGAGAAATTAAAAGAAGTTTTTGAGAGAAATGAGACAATTACTGGTGTCTATAATCGCCGAGTTAAAGGCGGAATGATGGTTGAGATTTTAGGAATTGACGCATTTTTACCAGGTTCACAAATAGCGTTGAAAAATGTTCCAAACCTTGATCAATTTATTGGTAAAGAAGCTCAACTAAAAATCATTAAAATTGATGAAGATAAGAAAAACATCATTGTATCAAGAAAACTTGTACTTGAAGAAGAACAAGATGAAAAGCGCGATCAATTAAAAAATAAATTAGTTGAAGGTGCTGAGCTTGATGGAGAAGTAAAAAATATCACAGACTATGGTGCATTCATCGATTTGGGCGGCATCGACGGGCTACTGCACCTTACAGATATGTCTTGGGGAAGAATAAAACACCCATCTGAAATGTTGAATATAGGCAATAAAGTTAAAGTAAAAGTAATTGCTTATGATGAAGAGAATCAAAAAGTATCACTTGGGCTTAAACAGCTTGTTCCTCATCCTTGGGAAAACATAGAAAGTAAATACCCAGAAGGAACTAAAATTAAAGGCAGAGTTGTAAACATAGAAAACTATGGTGCATTTATTGAGATTGAGCCTGGAGTAGAAGGGCTTGTTCACGTTTCTGAAATGTCTTGGACCAAAAAAATTACAAACCCAAAACAATATTTGAAAGAAGATGAGACTGTTGAAGCAATCGTTTTAAAAGTCTCTAAAGAAGATCAGCGTATCTCTTTGGGAATCAAGCAAATGTTCCCTAACCCATGGCTCACAATTGAAGAAAGATACCCCAGCGGTACTATCATCAAAAGAAAAGTGAAAAACCTAACTGATTTTGGTGCTTTTGTTGAGATCGAAGAAGATATTGATGGATTGATTCATATTTCAGACATATCTTGGACAAAGCGCATTTATCACCCAAAAGAGGTATTGAAAAAGGGACAGGAAATTGAAGTTGTTGTGCTTTCAATTGATAAACTACTACACCGTATTGCTTTGGGTATCAAACAATTACACACAGATCCATGGGAGACAATCGAAGACACGCTTCCTGTTAATACAGAAGTTAAGGGTAAAATTGCTAAATGCATACCTAAAGGTGTGTTAGTTGATATCGAATTTGAAGACACTTATGTTGAGGGATTTATTCCTATTTCTCATCTTGCTGTACCCAAAATAAATAAACCTGAAGATGGGTTTGATGTCGGTGAAATACTTGATATGAAGATTATTGAAATCGATAAAGAAAACCGCAGATTAATCCTAAGTGTGAAAGCATGGTTCTTTAGTAGAGAAAAAGGATTAATGAAAGAATACCAAAGAATTCACCGTGATAAAATTATCGAAAAAACTGGATCTGCACCTGAGCTTGACGAACAAGATGATGATATTGATGATAATGTTGAGACAAATATTTCATTAGATGAAATTAATCAAGATGTGCAACACTCTGAATCAAGTGTAAATGATGAAGTGTCTGAAATAGACGCAGCAATAGATGAAGTTGAAGAGTCAAACCAAACAGAAGATTCAGAAGACAATTAATAGATTTAGTAACAAAAAAAGGCAACTCATTTGAGTTGCCTTTACTTATATTCATTTTATTTTAGGGGTTGAAAACCAATATTCTTATTATCTTGATTTGGATTAGTAGGGATTTTAATCTCGCCATTTTGCTTTTCGTAGGTTTCGATATTTTGTTCCAAAAGCTTTAGAAATTGCTTTGCATGCTGTGGATTTGTAATAACCCTGCTGTATATTTTTGCATTTGGAATACCTGGTACTACTCTACCAAAATCAAGAATAAACTCTGAGGGCGAGTTTACAACCATAAAAAAGTTTGAGTACACACCCTCGCCAACTTGCTGGTCTATTTGTATATTCAGTTTTTGCTGTGTTTGCTGGTTTTTATTCATATTTTAACTCCAGTTTATAAGTCTTGTATGTTTTTGAGAGCCTTTGCAGATGTTGCAATGCAGACTCCATCACCGCTAATAAATCCAAGTGTTGGGCGTCCAGAAGGCTGTCCATCAACTTCTTTAAAAAGCTCTACTTTAATGCGTATAGCTTGTCCATCTTTTTCTATAATATCATTTCCTTTTTCATCTTTTTCAAATGGGTTATTGTAAAGCCAAGCCATGCCAATAGCCGCTGTACCATTCTCTGCCAAGACGTTTTTACGTTGAGTACCTGTATATTCACGTTTATCTTGTGACACATTAGGTGATATTATTGATGAGGTTATTGTGCCAAGTCTTTTGCCATCATTGTAAACAGCTTTTCCGACAGCATTTCCTTCAGATATAATAATTACTAACTTTTTATCAAGCTTGTTTTCTATATCTTTAAGCAGAGCCTCTTTGCCAACAAAGTTATCTTTTGTCATATCAACAGCTGCATCAAAAAGAGGTGCATTGGTTGGTGTATGAGCACCATCGTATTCATTACCCATTAATGGCAAACCTGTGTTACCAGCTGAAAGACGATTTTCATCACGACCACCCAAGCCAACAAGAAAGCCACCTTTTTCGAGTACACTGTGTATTAATTTCTTAAAATAATCAGTTGCAACAGCAGCTGGAATATAGATCTCCCATCCCCAGCGATTAGTATAGCCAGTGCGACTAAAATAGAAGACATGCCCGTCTATCTCTATTTCGTTAAAAGAGAAAAAGCTCATCCATTTATCTGGGTTTTTACGATTCTTTAAAGCTGTATCGCCAAAGACTTCCCTTATGACTTTCATTGAAAGTGGTCCTTGAACATCAATCTTTACAAATTCATCTGACAAATCAGTAACTGAGACGTCTTCCCCATCTTTTTTATATTTAAGAATAAAGTCTGCATCAGATAGAAATTCTATTTCTTCACCATTAACAATACCTTTGCCTGTGATATCATGACCTGCATTTATTACTAAGATAAACTTGTCGTCGCCTGCTTTCATGATAATCATGTCATCACGAACAGTGCCATTTTCATTGAGCAAAAGAGTATACTTACACTGCCCAACTGTCATGCTTTCGATATTGCCAGGTAATACACGATCCAAAAGAGCACACGCATCTTTGCCTGTAAACTGTATTTGTGCCATATGATCTATATTAAAAAGAGAAACTTTATCTATTGCTTTTGCTTCTTCTAATACAGATGTCAAATAGTGTACCGCCATATCATATTGACCAAAATTACTTCTTTGGATAGCTTGATATGGACGTTCAAGCTTTTCGCTTAATAGCTTTTGATACCATTCTTCAATATCATATACAGCAGTCTTTCGAATTTCTTTTGGGAAAGGTTTTCCTATAAAAGCCATTTATCCCTCCTTATTATTATATTATTTTAATTTATAGTAAAATAAAAGCACTATTTTGTCAAATAGTTTTTTACTAAACTAACGGAAAAAGCATGAATGTCTTCAAAACCGTGTTGTCTATCGATAAACACTTGACTAAGATAGCTTTTTTATAATATTTATTTGAAAAAGCTTGACTTTTATTTAAGCTCTTAAATTATCGTATTCTAATGAATACTGTAATATTATGAGTCTTTGTTAGTTAATATGTAAAGAATAGTATTATTAAGGGAATGAGATGAAATATAATTTAGTTTTTGATATCGGCAATACAAATATTGTGGCTGGTGTTTATGAGGGTAAAACACTTAAACATACCTTTAGATTTGACTCTGACCGTAAGAAGACGGCTGATGAATTCAACTCTTTAATTTTTGGCTTTGCCAATGAACTTGGTATTAGCTTAAAAGATGTTAGTAAAATAGTTGCATGCTCAGTTGTGCCAACTTTAACACGAACTTTTGAACAAGTTTTTTTCCAATATTTTACATGCCCCTATAAGTTTATAGATGGGCTTACTCCTCTTGGAATTACATACTTTACAGATGATCCAAGCTTTATAGGTGCAGATCTTGTTGCAAATGCTTATGGTGTATGGAAAAAATACCAATCAAACTGCATTGTTATCGATATAGGAACAGCAACTACTATCCAATTAGTGGACAAAAATGGCAGCTATTTAGGCGTATCGATACTACCTGGAATGAAATCAAGTGCAACAAGCCTTTTCAAACAAGCTTCTCAGCTATTTGATGTGAAGCTTGAAACACCAAAAATGTTACTTGGTAATAATACTCAAGATGCATTATTATCAGGACTTGTCTATGGGCATGTTTTTATAGTTGATGGTTTTGTCAGCAGAATCAAAAAGGAATATGATAACCTGAAAGATATAAAAGTAATTGCAACAGGAGGTCTGGCATCTTTGCTTAATCAATTAACGCAAAGCATTGATATAATGGATATTAATTTAACAATTGACGCTTTGAACCTAATTGCTTTACTGTAATTTAAAGAGGATTCTTTCCTATATGAAATTAAAGCTTAGTTTTCTGATAGCCTGTTTGCTTTTTATCAACGTGCTATTTGCTAACTTCTATAATACAAATTTTTATTTACCAAACCACACACCAATTGTGCAAAACAAGCCTGAATATTATAGGACACCAAAAGGTTTATCTGTCAGTATAGCAAGCAAATATAATTTGGGTGCTTATAATCAAAAAGTAGAATATAAAATTGACCATAAAAATGAATATGTAGAAATGATAGTAAAATCTGGTCAGCTTGTGCTTGCTGGACCATTTTATTTAAGCTGGAAAGACTATCTTAGTAACAGTTTTGAAGCAGCATTTGCAAGTGAATTTGACAAAACAAAAAAACAGATATTTGATCCATTAAATAAAACTGTAAAACAAGGATTAATACCTGAAATTGTGATAAAGTTGCCCCCTATGGCTATGCCTCGTACAATCAGAAAAATTATGGGCAGCAATGCTGGAAGGTTAAACTTAAGTGGCACCCAAAAGCTTACTATCAGTGGTTCACAAACAAAAAGAAACACGAAAGCAGTGATTGAAGGTGGCTCAAATCAAAGCTTTAATTTATCAATGCAACAAGACTTGAACCTCACCCTAAATGGCTCAATTGGCGAGAAAATAAAGGTAGATATAAAATATAATTCTAATCAAGAAACTGGACTTTTAGACCCAAATAACGTAAAAATTGCATATGAAGGAGATGAAGACGAGATTGTGCAAAGAATCGATGCAGGAAATACCTCGCTTTCTTTAACAGGATCTCGCTATATATCGTTATCAGCCTCTTCACAAGGATTGTTTGGCGTGAAATCTTTACTAAAAATAGGTAGTTTAGATATCACAGCAGTGGCAAGTAAAGAGGAATCGCAAAAGAACTCTAAGACCTATCAAGGCTCGTCTCAAGCAGACTCAACTATTATTCAAATAAAAAACTATGTGCCCAGAACTCACTATTATATAGCCAACCCACGCTCTTTGTACTCTATCTATACGGATAGCGATAATTGCCCACCAAATTGGGTAAATAATGCAATAAAAACTGATAATGGTGCATGGTATATTGCATCACCAAATTTGCTGCCAAAAGAAGGAACATTGCAAGTATTTCTTGATGACGATGATGCAAGTAATAATGAAAATATCGCTGTCGAAGGACAATTGCTCGATGAGCAATCTAATGTCTTGCCTGATATAAAGCATTTCGAACTATTACTCGAGGGCACAGACTATACATTCGACTATGATACTGGTATATTAACAATTATGCGAACTGTCGATAGGCGTTATACAATTGGTGTGTCTTATATGAGAAAAGACAATGTATTAGTTGGTCAAACAACTCAAGATATTATACATTTAAAAGCCCTTAAAGTTAAAAATCAGAGTGTTAATGATTTTACTTGGGTTTATCAATGCCGCAATATGTATTCTTTGAATATGACAAATATTAAAAGCGATGGATTTTTACTTGAAGTTTATACTGAGTCAGCGACAAGAGAACGTATATTGACCGTGCCAGACTCAATATCACACAACGGTTATGCAACTTTTAATGACTTCTTAAGATTGGATAGTGACGGAAATGGTGTGGTAAATGGTGAGGATGCAACTATAAACCTATCAACTGGATATATTATATTTCCTTTTATAGAGCCTTTCAGAGCTTTGAACGATTCATATATCTATGAGCAAGAACCCGAACAAATCTATAGCGACGAATACTATGATCACTATATTTTTGTAAAGGGAAAAGTCGGTAGAGAAACTATCAACTTAGGCATGATGATATTTCCAGGAAGCGTAAAGGTTAAAGTCAACGGCAAAGAGATGAAAGAGAACATTGACTATCTGGTCGATTATGATTTTGGGATGGTTACTTTTTTAACTCCTGAAGCCAAAAACCCTGATGCAAACATATCTATTGACTATGAAAATAAGCCACTATTTGCTATTGAATCAAAAACTCTTTTAGGATTACGTGCTGACTGGAAAGTATCTGATAATGCAAAGCTTGGAGGTACTTTTATTTATCAATCAGAAAAAGTATCTGATAAAAAGCCAAAGATTGGAAACGAAAGTAGGAGCCTGATTCTTGCAGATATTGACGGAGAACTTAAGTTTCAGCCTGAATTTATGACAAAAATGGTAGATGTCTTACCATTGATAAAAACAAATACCCCCTCTAATTTTTCTTTATCTGGTGAAGTAGCTATGAATGTACCGCGTATATACAACAGCTCATCTTCCAGCCACAGGCATGAAGCATGGCTTGATGATATGGAATCGATATTAGAGAGCTACCCGCTCGGTACAGGCCGTGTAACCTGGTCTCCTGCCAGTGAGCCATATAGATCAAATATGATAAAAGGCAGGGTAAACTGGTTTAATCCAAACAATATATACGCAAGAGAAGTCTATCATCCAAGCACCTTATCAACAAAAGAAGGTAATGAAAAGGTTAGTGTATTGTCATTAAAAGTCTTGCCCCCTGCAATAGGAAGTCCAGGTGTAAACAGCTCATTCTGGGGTGGTTTGATGAAATATGTGGGTAACCAAGTCGACTTTTCAGAAAAAGAATATATAGAAATACTGGTGCGAGTTGACTCTTTGGCATCATATCATACTCCTCCAAAATTACACTTTGATTTAGGTGATGTATCAGAAGACTTTTATACTGATTTTGGAGGAAAAGGAGTACTGAATACTGAAGATGGGAAAAACGGTGGTGACGCTAATGGACAGCTTGAATACATGGAAGATATTGGCTTGGATGGTATTCCACGTAAAAACAATAGTGGTCAAATTAATCCTGGTTCTGACCCAAATGACCAGTTTAGTGCAACAGAGGTCAATGGAGAATTCCCATGGATAAATGGAACTGAGGGTAATGGTAGGCTTGATACTGAAGATTTAAATGGCAATGGCAGTCTTGATACATTGGAGCGGTTTTATCGCTATACTGTCACTTTAAAAGACACCACCACTACTTTCTTTCAAAATCAACATAACGGCTGGTATCTCTATAGAATACCTTTGAAAAATAACCCTTTTTCAACAAAGCACTCCAATGCTACAAGTGAAGCTGACTTAAAAAAGATTAGCTATGTGAGAGTTTGGGTTGAAACTGAAAATATGGTAAAACTCAACTTTGTAAACCTCGATATCATCGGCAATAAATGGTCTCAGTATTCTATTAGGACACGTGAGGAACTTGGCTTAACCGATCAAATTGTTTCTGACAACGAGATTAATCAAAATAGTGAATTCTTTGCTATAGAAACATCAGATAACCAGAAGAATAGTCATTATATTGCACCCCCTCATTCAACTGAAAAGGGTACTGATGGAGAAATATCATTTGAACAAGCTTTACGTTTAAACTATACAAATGCACAAGCTGGTCATCTAATTCTTGCACGACAAAGGTTTAGAGAACAATATAACCTATTAAACTATAATAAGATTAAATACTGGGTTTACCCAGAAAGAAGCTTAGAACATGCATTTAATAGCGACTCGTTGACGGTTGTCTTTCGTTTGGGAGCTGATAGCTTGAACTATTATGAGATTAGTAAAAAAGTAAAAGTCAATAGTTGGCACAATAAAATGCAAGAAAACCTATGGACAGATATTGGCTTTACCTTCAAAGACTTAACCTATCTCAAAAACCTAAGTGAGCTTGAAGATACTTTGTTTGTAGCAAATGATATCATTTATAGAAAAATAAGGCAAGCGACACTCAGCAATATTAGAGAAATAGCAGTTGGTATACATGTCCCAAACAATGAAAAGCCATTTAATGGCTCTGTGTACTTTAACGAAATAAGAGTGTCAGACCCGAACCAAAATGTTGGCTTTGCCGCACGAGCCACTGTTGATACAAAGTTTGCGGACTTTGTAAATCTTAAAATTGATTATGAATGGAAAACTTCTGACTTTTACACAAGCACCTCGCGTTCTGGCTCGATGGGTGCTTCTTTAGAAGATAAAACCTCGCTTAGTATCTCAAATCGATATGCTTTAGACAAGTTTTTCCCAATTACTTGGGGACTGAACCTTCCTCTAAGCTTTTTGAAAACTAACAGTGTTGGTATTCCGCGTTATAAAGCAAACTCTGATATGCTTCGATCCAACTTAAACGATGAAGAAAAAGAAAGAGAAAAGAATTTATCTGAAACTGAGTCTGTCGATTTGACATTCAACTTATCAAAGACACCGAGCAATAAAATATTAGCTTATACTGTTAAAAATGTGAATCTTGCTGCCAATCTAAAGCAAACCAGTACCTTGACCTCAACACGTGCCGATACTGTTGTATCATGGAGAGGACAAGCAAATTATAAACTTGATTTACCAAAAGACAAGACAAAGCTAAATCTATTTAAAAACTATCAATTTTACTATTTCCCAAAATACTTTAACAATGATTTTGTGATCAGAAGCGAACAACCAGAAAGATGGGACTTTTATAAAACGGCTGACTCAACTGGCTGGAAAGTAAGACCTCAAACTATTGACATAAAGCAGATTGAAACAACCAATGAAGTAAAATATGATATTTTTAGTGACTTGAATCTTGATTGGAAACTAATTACAAAAAGAGACTTGATGCAAAGAAGCATGTTTTATGATTATAATGTTGGTCAAGAAACAGAAAGAACACAAAACTTCCAATCCACTTTTAATCCCACCTATACTCAAAAAGTGTTTGATATAAATGTAAATACTCAAGTGCAATATAAACAAAATCGAAAGCAATATAAACAGCAAAACAGTGACAATATTGAAGAAATAATTTTTAAGTATGATGGCAATGTAAATAGAACCATTAAAGTTCAGACTACATTAAAAAACAGTAACTTATTATCTTCATTGGCAAATCTGATTTCCAAAGACCCAACAAAACAATATGAAGCCAATATTCGCGAAAGCGGACAAGGATTTAGTGATGCTGACTATAACTTTGATAGCAAGGAAGACCTCGACATGAAAGGCTTTGACAATATATTCGATGAAAAAAAGCCTGATATAGATAAAGATAGATTAAAAGATGAAGATCTAAAAAAGCTCGCTGAAATGGAAAAGATGACTGACGATGAAAGAAAAAAGCTCGCTGAAAAAGAAAAGATGACTGACGATGAAAGAAAAAAACTTGAAGAAATCGATAAACTTAAAAAAGATGGTAAAATAGATGAGAAACAAAAGAAAGAAAAGCCTGGCAAAGACTTGCCTATTGAAGATAAAGAACCTATTTCAATAAGAAACCTATTTGCAGATTTCATTGGCATCATAGCCCGTTTGCAAAACTTCAATATTTCTTATGAAAATGGATATGGTACAATCTATGAAAACAGATTAGAAATTCCTGGTTTCGGATATCAAATTGGCTTGCCTACACTTGATGATAATGAAATAAAACAAAAGAACTATGATAACAGTTTTGATGTGTCATCTGGCTTTCCTCTATTTAGAAATCTCAGCTCTGACTTTAGATACTCCACAACAATAAACAAGCGCTATGCGTCAGCAAGCAATCAGATGATCACGACTACTTGGCCCGATATAAGGCTCACATTGACTAATTTCGAATCGCTGATAGGTGCTCAAAAATACCTAAATAGCTCCAGACTAAATACTGGCTTTATTATTCAAGAGAAGCTCTCAGGCGACATTAATTGGGATAAGCCAAATACTGAAATTTATACCACAGCGTTCCAGCCTTTATTGGGCTTTACAGGCAATTGGGTAAACAATATCTCGAGCAGTATTTCATACGGCTTTAATACAACAAAAAACATTAGTAATCAATCCACATATAATGTTTTAAAAAACAGCAGAAAAAACACAATTTCAAGCTCTGTTTCATATTCATTCACGGCTGAAAATGGCTTTAAAATACCTTTTATTGGCTCAAAATTAGTGCTTAAAAATCAAATGGATTCAGAACTGGGTATAAAATATGAAACTGAATTTGCTACTACAACAGGTCGTGATAGCAAACAAACTGACAAAGATACTTCAAAGATTTCTATTATACCAAGAGCAAGCTATAATTTCCATCAAAATGTGAAAGGCGGTCTCACTGGCACTTATGATATTAGTAAAGATCATAGAAGACAAGAGAGCATCTCAATATTTAGATTAGATATCTGGGTCGAAATACAGTTCTAAAAGCACAAAAAGGAGGTAAAAATGAACCTATACGATATTAGAAAACAGTTACACAAAATGCCAGAGCTCGCTTTTCAAGAGCACAAAACACAAGAGCTTATTCTATCGTTATTTCAAGGCAATCCCAATCTAAAAACACATACATTCAACACCACTGGTATTCTTTTTGAATATACTGTAAATGATGGAGATTACTTTCTATTCCGTGCTGACATGGATGCTTTGCCTATAGAAGAAAAGACGGATTGCAGCTTTATCTCTCAGCATCACGGCATCATGCACGCATGTGGTCACGATATACACATGACAATCCTCATTGGTCTTATACAGTGGATTTTACAAGAGAATATTAAACAAAATATCTTGTTTTTATTTCAGCCTGCAGAAGAAGGTGAAGGTGGTGCAAAAGCTATCATTAACACAGGTATCTTCAATAACTTTAACATCAAATATGCTTTTGCTCTGCATGTTTCTGGGGCTTTTCCAACAGGTACTATTGCCTCCAAGTCCAATATTATTTTTGGTATCCCACAAGAGTTTGATATCTTTGTCAAAGGCAAGTCTTCTCATGTTGCATTACCTCAAAATGGGAAAGACGCTATTCTGGCAGCCACACAATTATATCAATCAATTAATCAAGCAGTCACAAAGCATTTTCACCCTCTTGACGCTGTAACATTCCATGTTGGCTGGATAAAAGGCGGCACAATGAGAAATGCACTCGCTGAAGATTGCACAATGAAAGGCACTTGCAGAACACTTACTAAAGAAAATTGGACGAAGATGAACGATTTAATCAAAAACACTGCAAAGCACATTGCACACATACACGACTTAGTCATTGATGTCGAGTTTCCAAATACTTATGACCCTGTTATCAATAACCACGAATTAAATGAAATACTTAAAAGCATTTGTGATGAGAAAATAAAGTACCAAGAAACACAAGCCTCATTAACTGGCGAAGACTTTGGTTTTTTCAGCACTCTATATCCGAGTTTACTCTTTTGGCTTGGCACTGATTGCTCAGAAAATCTCCACTCAGCATATTTTTTACCTGACGAAAAATCAATCGATATTGGATTAGAAGTTTACAAAAGAATGCTTCACAAATTGACAAATTAGTTTGCTTAAATCTTAAAAAAGAATATATTATTAATACACATATTATTACAAACAAAGGAGTAACAAATGTTTTTTTTTGACAATACTATGATACTAATCATACCTGTCTTAATATTAGCTTTTTGGGCTCAATCAAAAGTCAGGTCAAACTTTTCTAAATACTCTAAAATCAGATCAGTAAGCGGTCTTACAGGGGCAGAAGTAGCCGAGCAAATATTAAAATCAAATGGTATCTTCGACGTACAAGTTTTACCAGAAAAAGGCGAGCTTACAGACCATTATAACCCATCAACAAAAGAAGTACATTTATCTGAGCCTATCTTTTATGGCTCATCAGTAGCATCGATAAGTGTTGCAGCACACGAAGTTGGGCACGCTATCCAACATGCAAGAGGCTATTATCCTGTTGTGCTTAGAAGTCAAATTTTACCTGCTGCCAATCTTGGTTCAACTATGGCATTCCCGTTATTTATCATAGGGCTGATTTTCTCTTTTCCGCTTTTGATGGACATTGGCATTGTTCTTTTTGCTGCTGCACTGGCGTTCCATTTAGTTACATTGCCTGTCGAATTCAACGCTTCTTCACGAGCAATAAAGCAAATTAGAGAGCTTGGCATCGTAACTGATTCTGGAGAAATTCAAGGCTGTAAAAACATGTTAAGTGCCGCTGCTATGACATATGTAGCATCGACACTAATGGCTTTAATGCAGCTCATAAGACTTATAATTCTTCGTGGCTCACGTAAATAAGACTTATAATAAGCTTTTGATAGACGCTCATCTTGGGCGTCTGTGCAAGCTTTTACGCTTTGCAGGAATCGACTGCAAGTCTGCTCAACACTTAAGCGAAGGGGCAATTATTAGCTTATGCTTAAAAGAGAATAGATTATTTTTAACACGAAATACTCGACTCAGTGCAAACCTTAGAAAATTACCACATTTGGTATTAAAAGAAATTGATAAAACAAAACAACTGAAAGAAATAAGTCAGGTGATACAATATAACGAAGATTTGATTTATTCCAGATGCACAATCTGTAATACTCAACTATTACCTGCAGAGATACCATCAATCAAGCCTGATTTCATGCCAGAAAACCCAATTAACCTTAAGATTTGCCCCCGCTGCAATCAATTTTATTGGCAAGGCTCACATCATGAGAGAATGATAAAAACATTAACAGAGCATCTTTAAAAAACATGCCCCTCTACTATAATACGCAGGACAAAATGGGGGTATTGCAAAACTAAATTTCATTCATTTTAGAAATAGCCTCTCAGAGCGGATTTGAAGGTGTTTTTATTTTTAACAAATCTAAGCAAATTCTTTTTATGTATGTTAATTATTACCGCTAAGCTTGCTTTGATTTTGCCTTTGGTCTTAAAATTGCATATTTAATATAATTAATAAAAATAGTATATTGGAGGAATTTCTATGAAGAAATTATTGCTTATCATAAACTTATTTGCTTTAATAGTCTGTCTTACAGCAATTAACTTAAATGAGCCACTACCTATTGACCCATCTGTAAAGATTGGCAAGCTTGATAATGGGCTTACATACTATCTAAAACAGAACAGTATGCCAGAAAATCGAGCAGAAATGAGACTAATAGTCAATGCTGGATCAATTTTGGAAGATGACGACCAAGCCGGCTTAGCACATTTCACTGAGCATATGGCATTTAATGGCACTGAAAACTTTGCAAAATCTGAAATGACAGATTACTTAGCATCTTTAGGACTTGGTTTTGCTGGTGGCTTAAACGCTTATACAAGCTTTGACGAGACTGTCTATATGCTAAAATCTGCTACAAATGACAAAGAGCAGCTCAAAAAATCTATTTTTATCTTAAGTGAATGGGCTGACAAAGTCGCATTCGAGAATAGTGAAATAGAAAAAGAACGCGGTGTAATTATTGAGGAATGGCGTGGTGGACGCGGTGCTGATGAACGAATCAGAAACAAACAAAACGAAGTTATTTTAAAAGACTCAAAATATGCACAAAGGTCGCCTATAGGCACCTATGAAATAATTAGCACATTTAAACCAGATGCAATAAAAAGATTCTATAATGATTGGTATCGCCCCGATTTGCAAGCAGTTGCTGTCGTTGGAGACATAGACATTGATGAAGTCGAATCTTATATTATTGAATACTTCTCTTCTATTCCTGCAAGAGAAAATGCTCGCCCAAGAGTCATAGAAGACTTGCCAGATCACGAAGAAACTCTCGTGTCGATAGCAAGCGATAAGGAATTGAGCAACTCATCTGTCAGTTTATTAATAAAATCTGCACCTGAAACAACTGAAACAGTGCAAGACTTTAAAAGAAATATTATCAACAGTCTTTTCTATTCAATGTTTAATAGCAGGCTCCAAGAGCTTACTACAAAAGAAAATGCACCATATTTGTACGCATACACTTTCAAATACCCAATGGTACGTTCCAAAAACATGCTCATGATTACTGCAGGCGTTAAAGACAATCAAATACTCGAAGGCTTCGAAGCAATCGCTATTGAAAAAGAACGTATAGACAGATTTGGCTTTACACAATCTGAGCTTGATAGAGCAAAAACCAGCGTCTTAAGAAGTGCGGATAAACAAGTAAAAGAAAAAGATAAACAGGAATCTGGACGCCTTATTTGGCAATTAGTTAGCCATTATTTAAACAATAATCCTCTACTCGATGCTGATCAAAATTATGAATTAACTGCAGAACTATTAAATCAAATAAGCTTAGAAGATGTGAATCAACTAATAAAAGAATATTCTAAAGAGGAAAACAGAGTTATTACAGCATCACACCCAAAAAAAGCAGGCATTATTTCCCCAAATAAGGACGAATTATTAGCTCTGCTGGACATGGCTAACAATATGGAATTAGAACCATATCATGACAATTTCATTGATGAACCTCTTTTAAAAGACGTTATTGAGCCAGGAACAATTATATCAAAAAAATATAATAAAACTACAGACTTATATGAATTATATCTGTCTAATGGTGCAAAAGTAATTTATAAAAAGACAGATTTTAAAAATGACGAAATACTTTTTGACTCATTTAGCCCAGGCGGTCTTTCTCAAGTTAGCGATCATGATCTCTTTAATGCACAATATGCTTGTGATTACATTACAAGTTCAGGAATAGGTGCTTTTGACCGCAATGCACTATCTAAGTTTCTCACAGGCAAAAACGTCAGAATATCTCCTTATATGAGAAATTATTACGAAGGTCTAACAGGTTCATCAAGCCCAGAAGATATCGAACTATTTATGCAGTTAATACATGCTTATTTCACTCAAGTACGCAGAGATGAAATAGCTCTAAACGCATTAATCTCTCAATATGAAGGCTTTTTACAAAACAGAATGCTCAACCCTGAAGCTGTATTCGATGACTCAGTTGAAGTATATTCATATGGCAATCACCCTCGTGTAATTATCCCAACAGCCGATAATATCAAGACTTTAGATTTGGATAAAATAATAGAAATATATAATGATCGATTTGCCGATGCATCTAAATTCACTTTCTTCTTTGTCGGCTCAATTGATGAAAAACAGATTGAAGATTTATCAGAAAAGTATATTGCCAGCCTGCCATCAATCAACAGAAAAGAAAAGAAAGTTAATCTAAAGCTCGACTATATCAAAGGCATACATGAATATGACATACGCTCGGGTATCGAAGAAAAGTCAAAAGTTAAAATATCTCTCACAAATAATTTTTCTTACTCTGCTCAAAACTGGAACAATATTTTGACTATGAATCTCATTTTAAATGAAAAATTAAGAGAGAATATCAGAGAAGAAATGAGTGGGGTTTACTATATTTATGCGTATCCAGAAGAACGCAGGTACCCAAAAGGCGAACTAACAATACACATAGTACTTGGCTGTTCTCCTGAGCGAGTGGATGAGCTAATCGAGGCTATTTATCATGAAATTGACTTAATGAAAACTAATCTTCCTGAAGAAAAATACATGGTTATATCACAACAAACTATGGTACAAAGTTTAAGTACCAGTATAAAAAGAAATAACTATTGGATTAATAACCTGAAGAACTGTTACCAAACTAATACTGACCCAAAACACTTCATCAACAATATGGATTACATCAACGCAGTAAAAGATAAAGATGTAAGAAAAGCTGCAAGAAAATATCTCAATTACGAAAAGGACAGATTAAGATTTGTTCTATACCCTGAAAAATAAAGCAAATGGCATATAAAAAAGGGACCAAGTGGTCCCTTTTTTTGTTATGTATATCAGAGTCCACCGCATTTCGATATCACCCACCTCTCTTACCAATCAAACCACCCACTTTTAAATACAAATATAAATTATTTTCTTGACAATCGAAAAAAGAATTGACAACTATTTTTTAAATAATTATTATTTACAAAAATAAGTAAAAGGAGGTTTAAGATGTTGCAGAAATACTTTTGCAATTATTTGTAACAAAGTATATAAACATGTATCAATGATTACAGTGTAAGTGAGCAAAACTTACAAAATTCTTTTAATACACCCTTTAAGGGATAAACTCTAAA
>Ga0265293_10006104_pt1 | contig 19550 bp, 15 predicted proteins | sample Munlanlewell138R_FD_192505 | JGI IMG/M metagenome (GOLD analysis project Ga0265293, IMG submission 192505) | Leachate microbial communities from a municipal landfill in Southern Ontario, Canada - Leachate well 138R | ecosystem: Engineered > Solid waste > Landfill > Unclassified | place: Canada... | reverse complement strand
GCCGACCGTCGCGTGGTTCCAGTGCAGCACGCACGCTGTGCAGCAACTGGTCGAAGGTGGACTGGTTGGCGGCATCCAGCCGCGATTGCATCGCGTGTTGACACCAGTGCTGGGCGGCGGTGAGGAACTTTCGAAGCGGCAGGCTGCTGGCGAGATCCAGCGTGTGCGGTGGTATCGCATGAGCGATTCGCGTTGATTGTTCAACCAGACGCATTACCTCGGGGTGTGTCTTGCCGGGGCCGTTGACGCCTTTCATCCCGGCTGCTTCAGACAGCCCGGAGTGATGATCGACCAGCACCTGAGCCAAGCCATCGAAGGGCGCCTCCAGTGCATCAACCAATGCGATCCATGCTTTCTGGAGCTTGCCGCCGGCACGCAGCAGGCCCGGCTGATCCAGAACCGCGCGCAACGCGGCGCGCCAGTCGGAAACCTCGCCAACCACATCCTGCAGCGCAGCGATGACGGTCTCCGGCGACGACGCCTCCACCACCACATCCGGCTGCATCAGCACCGGCAGGTATTTGTCCAATTGGGCGCGGCTGACATCCGCTTCACGCGCCAAGGTGACCAGTTCATCCTCATCATCGCCCTGGCTGATGACCCGCCACAGGTCGTTCGCCAGCGCGGCCTGCAAGGTCTTGCCGTCGATCATGTCGCGCCCGTTGAACAGCGCCCCGGCGGCGAAGGGGTGATCGGCAAGAATGCGCGAGCACAGCGAATGCAGTGTTGAAATCGGCGCGGCGTCGAAACCGGTCAGGGCCGCCTGCAGGCGCTGCACGTCGGTCTTCAGCACAGCGGCATCCGTGCGCCAGCGGTTGCGCAGCCAGGCGCGGTCGGTGGCTTCATCAGGCGCAGCGTCGATGCCTTGCCCTGCGCCATATGCGGCAGCTTCGGCCAGCGCCCACTGCAATTTGCTGCGCAGCCGTTCGGACAGCTCGGCGGCGGCGGCATTGGTGAAGGTGCTGACGATGATCTGTTGTGGCGAGCGCTGCTCTTCCAGCAACAGCCGCAGGTACAGCGCGCTGATGGTCCAGGTCTTGCCGGTGCCGGCGCTGGCTTCTACCAGACTGCGGCCAGCGCCCGTCAGGGTCAGCGTGGTCCAGTTTGCGGGCGTGCTCATGCCTTGGCCTCCTGCGTGTTGGTGTCCGGATCGTCATGCTGTGGCGGCAGAAACGTATCCAGCCGGATCAGTTCATTGATGGTGCGGGCTTCATGCGCCAGCGCTGCCAGCGCCTTTCCTTCGGCATCGCTGTCGGCATCGCCGAAGACCAGATCGCCTTCCAGCATCGCGGCGTAGCCGGGGGCGTAGTCGCGTTCGCCAGCAAATCCGCCAAAATCGTTGATCCAGACCTTGCGCACATCCTTTGCAATCGCATCCTTAGCTTTGGCGTTTACCGCCTTCCAGCCGGCTTTGGGATAGAAATACGAGCCGCCCTGCCGCGCGATGTCCCAGCAGCGGACCAGTCCGCGCAGACGGCGGCGCAGTTCGGCCTGCAATGCGGCCCGGGCCGGCGCCTCGGCCTGGCAGTAGTGTTCATCCCAGGCATTGATGCGCAGCGCCAGATCGGGTTCGCCATCGGCCAGCATCGTCAGGCGCACCGGCATTGCGTTCTGCGCGTAATGCAGGCGCAGCAGCGCCCATTGCAGAAAGGCGGGGATCTGGTCCTTGAAGTCCAGATCGCCGGCACTCTTCAGCCGGGTTTTTTCATCGCCGGATTTGGGATAGGCGAACACCAGCTGCACGCCGTCGCCCTCAGGCATCGGAAACACATTGCGCACCTGGCCGCTGATGCGTTGCGGTGCATCGCCCCGCCCGTCTCCGTCATCCTCGCCCGGCAACCGCAGGGCCACATCCGCCCGCAGCGTTTGCGCGGCGACGCTGTCAGACGCAACAAAGCGTCCGCTGGATTGCGCCCGCGCCCACAGCGCCTGCACCGCCTCGGCCTCGGCGGCCCATTGCACCTGTCCGGCCTCACCCAGCGGCAGCACGCCGCCATGCGCCACCCATGCCGGCGGAGTTCCGTCCCACTGCCAGCTCGGGTTGGCGCATTTGCGCGGCAGCACATGCTGCAAAAAGACCCGGCGCGCGACGGTGTGGATGGCCGAAATGCCATCCATCGGCTCGTCCTCGGGCAGGCGCACGTTGCCGTCGAGGGCATCCAGCGACAGGCGCAGATGATCCCGCAGCAGCGCTCTGGCCGGATCGCGGAAATGGTTTTCCAGCGCGCGCAGCGGCACCGGATCGGGCAGCGGCTCGGCCAATGGCAGCGGCGCTTCGCGCAGGCCCGGCAGCGATTTGTCACCTGCGCCCCACATGCCGCCGAACGCCTGCGAATACGAGTACAGCGCCGGCTGGCCGGCATCGAAATAGCGCGCATCGAACGGTTGCAGCGGATGCCGCACGATCCATGGCCGCAGCGTGTCCTCGTCGCCGGGGATGATGCCGGCGTGGTGTTCCAGTTCGGCCAGAAGTTCGGCCAGCGGCGCGGCCGGATTGCGCGGTTTGCCGTCGCGCACGCCCTGACCAAGGAAGGACAGGTGCAGGCGCTTGCGCGCCGACATCACGGTTTCCAGGAACAGATAGCGGTCATCGCCGGGCACGTCACGATCACCAACCCGGCGGATGCGCGCCATCAGGTCGATACCGCCGTCGGAAGGCCGGCGCGGAAACGCGCCTTCGTCCAGACCCAGCACGCAGACCACGTCGAACGGGATCGCGCGCTGCGGCACCATGCCGCAGAAGGTCACACCACCCATCAGGAAGCGCTGGTGTTCCGGCGCGCCGGCGAGGGCTTCCTGCAACAGCTCGCGCACCACCGCAAGGCGCAGCAGCGGCTGCTCGTCGTTGACCGCCGGTTCGCCTGCGAGATTGGCGATGGCGCGGTGGATCACCGACAGTGCGGCGCATGCATCGGTATCGGTGGGGTCGATCCGCATCAGCGCATCCACGCGTTCGCGCAGCAGCCGCGACCAGTCGGCGGCGGACTGTTCGACCTGGGCCAGATCGCGCCAGGCCTGCAACTGGCGCAGCAGATGGTCGAGGCTGCCGAGTGCGGCCGCGCCGGGGCCTTCGATGCCGCCCATCGGCAGCAGTTGGGTGCCATCGGGAAGCTGCACCGCGTCGGGGTCTTCCGCGCCCGGCACATCGGCCATCAGATAACCGGCCAGCATCCGGTCCAGCGCCCACGCGAAACTGAATTCGGGCCGCGCCGGCAGCGACAGCGCGCCCTTGTGCGCACCATCCAGCGCCCACGCGACGCGGCTGTTGCCGAGCCATTCGACCAGCGTGTCGGCCGCATCGGCATCCAGCGACAGCGCGCGGCGCACCTCGTCCACGGCCAGCAGATCGACCACTTCCGGTGCGGTGATGCGCGCTGCGCCGATCCCCAGCAAGGTGGTGAACACGGTGAACAACGGGTGGCTGCGCGCCACCGGCACATCGGCCAGGTGATACGGCAGCAGACGTTCGCGGGCCGAACCCGGTTCGCCGAACACGGCCGGGATCAGCGGCAGATAGGCCTGGATGTCCGGCGCCATCACCACGATGTCACCGGCGCGCACGCCTTCGTGTTCGATCGCATCCAGCAGCGCATCGCGCAGCACTTCCAGTTCGCGCTGGCGGGTATGGCAGGCGTGCACGCGCAGGCTGGGATCGCTCGTGGCGGACGCGGCCGTCACGTCCTCGGCCATCAGTTCGGGCTGCAACTGGCGGATGCTGTATTGCAGCCGTTGCAGGCGGTTTTCCGGCGGCGTGCCGGCCTCGTCCTGCCAGTGGCGGATGTCCTCGCGCAGTTCGCCTTCGACCAGCGCTGCAAAAAAGTGCTGGCCCATGCGGCCCCAGCGCGCCAGCAGCGGGTGGCCCTGCTCGTGCCAGTCTAGCGCGTCCGGGTCTTCCAGCCGGGCGCGCTCGGTGTCCTTGAAGTCCTGCCACTTGGACGTTTCCGGCAACTGCCACTGTCCTTCCCGCTGGGCGCGGTACAGGCCGCCCCAGTATTCGCGGCAGGGATCGGGCACATACAGGAACACCGCCGCGCTGCGCGCATACATCCGCAATACCGACAGTTCCGCCGGCGGCAGGTGCGCCAGCCCGAACACGTGCAGCGGCGGCAGCGCGACATCCGGTGCCGCCAGCTTCGTCGCCAGCTCACCGACGAGACGGCCGCGATGTTCGCCGAGCCGGCCGACGATGGCCTTCCACAATGGCGCAAGGCAGGCGTGCTCCAACTCGCACAACGCTGCATCGCTCAACTTCGCGGTAGCAAAGGATCGTTTGCCGGCCTCCCAGGCATCAAGCCAGTCACCGCGGTAGACCAGATACTGTGAAAACACCCGCGCCAGCCGGTCCGCGAGCTGGAAACGCCGCAGTGCCCGTTCGTCCGTACTGCTGCCGCCTTGCAGATAGGCCAGCACGCGCGTATCGGCGATGCCGTGTGCTTCAGGCCGGCCGAGCATGTGGTGCAAGGTCCAGCGCAGGTGTCCGCGCCGGTACTGCGGCAATGCCACCGCGCGTTCGCCCAGCAATTGCCGCGACAAGCCATCCAGCCAGCTGCTGGGCAGCAGCACATCGAGATTGGCGACGATGCGGCCGCTGCCGACCTTGCGTGCCAGCGCGCCGGTCAACCACTGCTTCATGCCCGGATGCGCCGCCACCACGGTCTGCGGCGCGAGCGGATTCTGCGGCCGGGTTTCGTGCAGCAGCACCTGCAACGGATCCAGCAGCGATTCCAGACGGCTGGCCCGCAGCAGGGTCAGGCCGGTGACGGTGGCATCGGTATCCAATACTTCATCCCCTATGTGGTGGTGCGGCTGGTACGGGCCGGAGGGTGCATGGCGCGATCAGGACGGCAGTATCCGTGCCGGTTGTCTCACCAGATGAGATTGTAGGCTGGCGACCGCATGCGCCTGCGACCGGCACTGGTCCGCTGTCACCGCATCGCCACCGGGCGCAACACCTGCACAAGAACAGGCTGAAAGCCACCCGCAACTGAAGTGCGGGCCTCGTCCAGCGGCCACCTGCATGTATTGATGCGACAATCAGGCAATGGACACCCGACGGGTCGAAGCCCCACTCCATCCGCGCCTGTTCCGGATCATCGCTTCCGGTGAAACCGTTTCCCGTGACAGGCAGCGGCCGTCATGAGCGCGCAACTGGTCGATGCCTTCGGGCGGCGCTTCCCCTATCTGCGCCTGTCGCTGACCGAGGTCTGCAACTACCGGTGCAGCTATTGCCTGCCCAACGGCTATGCCGCCGATGGCCGGCCGCGCTTTCTGGAGCAGGACGAGATCGCCCGGCTGTTGCGCGCCTTCGCCGCGCTGGGCATGCGCAAGGTGCGCCTGACCGGCGGCGAACCCAGCGTGCGCAAGGATCTGCCATCGATCATCGAGACCGCAGCGGCCACGCCCGGTATCGAAAAGATCGCGCTCACCAGCAACGGCTGGAAGCTGCTGGACACGGTCGAAACCTGGCGGGCGGCGGGCCTGACCGCACTCAATGTGAGCCTGGATTCGCTTGATGCCGACCGTTTCCACGCCATCACCGGGCACATGCTGTTCGACAAGGTGTTCCAGGGCGTGGAGCGCGCGCTGACGCTGGGTTTCGATTCGGTCAAGCTCAATGCGGTGCTGATGCGCGGCGTCAACGACGACGAGTTGCCGGGCTGGTTCGACTACCTGCGCGAGCGCGACACCGCGATACGCTTCATCGAGCTGATGCAGACCGGCGACAACGCCGAGTTCTTCGCCCGCCACCATGTGCGTACCGAAGCGCTGGAACAGCAACTGCTCGACAGCGGCTGGGTGCTGCGCGAACGCGCGCCCGATGCCGGTCCGGCGCGCGAATACACCCACCCGGACTATCGCGGCCGGATCGGCATCATCGCGCCCTATTCGCGCGATTTCTGCACCGGCTGCAACCGCTTGCGGGTCACTGCGCGCGGTGATCTGAGGCTGTGCCTGTTCGGCAATTTCGGCACCCCGCTGCGACCGCTGCTCCAGTCCGACGACAGCCACGACGAACTGACCGCACGCATCGCCACCCAACTCGGCCTCAAGGCCGCCGGCCACGGCCTGCATCAGGGCGATACCGGCCTGACCCCGCACCTGGCATCGATCGGAGGATGAATCACCCCATGAGCACGGAACCTGCCGCCTTCCACATGGCCGACATCCGCAGCAAACGACCCACGCGCCGGCGCGCGGTGGCGGTGGGCGAACTGCTGGCCGGGCCGCTGGCCTGGCCGATGATCGTCGAGCGCCGGCTGCCCAAGGGCGATGCGCTGGTCATGGCCGAAATCGCCGGCCTTCAGGGCGCCAAACAGGCCTCGGCGCTGATGCCGCTGTGCCATCCGCTGCCGCTGGAGCTGGTGCGCGTGCGCTGCGAGCCGATTCCCGAACGCCATGCCATCCGGGTCTATTGCGAATGCGCCACCGAGGCCCGCACCGGGGTGGAGATGGAAGCCCTGGCCGGCGCCAACGCGGCGCTGCTGACGTTGTACGACCTGAGCAAACCGGTGGAACCGGCACTGACGATCAGCGGCATCCGGCTGCTGTTCAAGGAAGGCGGCAAGAGCGGCCTGTGGCTCCACCCGGACGGCATGAGCGAGGCCGAGCGCGCGCATTACCGCCCGCGCGGGCCGGAACGCCTGGACGGCGTGCCCTGCGCGGTGCTCACCCTCAGCGACCGCGCCAGCCACGGCGAATACGAAGACCGCTCCGGGCCGGTACTGCACGACGGCCTGCGCGCGCTCGGCGCTGAACTGCGTGAAACCGACGTGCTGCCCGACGGCATCGAGCCACTGGCAACAAGGCTGCGGGCACTGGCCGCCGGCGGCGTGCGTCTGTGCCTGTGTACCGGCGGCACCGGCCTTGGCGCGCACGACCAGACCCCCGAAGCGCTGCGCCAGGTCGCCACGCGCCGGGTCGATGGCCTGGCGGAAATGATCCGCAGCCAAAGCGCCCTGCATACGCCGCTGGCCTGGCTGAGCCGGGCCGAAGCGGTGCTGGTGAACGACATGCTGGTACTGGCGCTGCCCGGCAGCCCACGTGCCGCCAGCCAGGGCATGAACATCCTGGCCCCGGTGCTGGCGCACGCGCTGGCGATGATCGACGGAAAGCCGCACCCATGACCGCCTACTTCCAGGCGCTGGACACCATCGTCGGCCAGTGCACGCCACTGCCGGCCGAACGTATTCCGGCCTCCGACAGCCTCGGACGGATTCTGGCCAGCGCCGTGGTCAGTCCCGAAGACCTGCCGCCTTTCGCCAACTCGGCGATGGACGGCTTTGCACTGTACGCCGGCACGCAAACCCTGGCGGCCGGCACCGAATTCACGGTGGAAGGCAGCTGCGCCGCCGGCGATGGACAAGTGCGGGGTGGCGATGGCGCCTGGGAAATCATGACCGGCGCGCGGATGCCCGACGGTCTGGACACGATCGTGCCGGTGGAACAGGTCGACGTGCTGCAACACGATGCGCAGGGCCAGGCACAACGGATCCGGCTCAAGGCCGAAGTCAGGCCCGACCAGCACCTGCGCAAGCACGGCGAAGACGTGCAGCGCGGGGAACAGGTGGCCGCACCGGGCCAGATGCTGCGCGCCGCGCATCTGGCATTGCTGGCCGCGCTGGGCGTGGCGGCAGTGGACGTGGTCCGGCAACCCCGCGTGGCCGTGATCAACACCGGGCGCGAACTGGTCACTGATCCGGCACAAGCGCTGCAACCGGGCCAGATCCGCGAGAGCAACAGCGCGCTGCTGGCCGCACAACTGGCCGCAGCCGGTGCCGACGTGGTGTGGCAGCAGGTGGTCGGCGATGAGCCGCAGGAATTTAAGGCCGCCGTGCAGGCGGCACTGGCTGCGGGTGCGGAAGTGCTGGTCAGCACCGGCGCGGTGTCGATGGGTCGCTACGATTTCGTACCCGACACCCTGCGCGCGCTGGGCGCCAGGATCCATTTCCACAAGGTACGCATCCGGCCCGGCAAACCGCTGCTGTTCGCCACGCTGCCCGGTGGGCAGCTGTATTTCGGACTGCCCGGCAATCCGGCCTCCAGTGCGGTCGGGCTGCGGTTTTTCGTCGAACCTGCGCTGCGCAGGATGCTGGGGCTGGCGCCGGAGCAACCATTGCGGGTGCCGCTGACCACCCCGGCCGGCAAGCCGGTGCCGCTGCGCCGGTTCCTGAAGGCCCGCCTGACCTGCGACGGGCAGGGACAGTTGCAGGCGCAGGTATTGTCCGGCCAGGAATCGTTCAAGATCGCACCGCTGCTGCGCAGCAATGCCTGGGTGGCGATCGATGAGGATGCCGGCGCAGTGCCGCTGGGCGCGCTGGTGGAAGTCCATGCCACCGGGCACCTGCAAGGGCTGCAACCGGAACTGTTGCTGGAGTGATGGCGTGATGAAGGTTGAAGTGAGTCTGTTCGGCGCATTCCGCGACCACGAGCCCGGCGCACAGGTGGTGTTGGAACTGCCCGAAGGTGCACGGGTGGCCGAACTGCGCGCGGCCCTGCTCGACTATGCGCAGGCCCATTGGCCGGCGTTCCGCCCCGGCCTGTTGCAGCGTTCGGCGTTCGCCAGCGAAACCACCGTGCTGCGCGACAACGAACTATTGCCGGCCGATGGCCGCATGGCAGTGCTGCCGCCGGTGAGCGGAGGATGAGCATGTCCGGACAATCCACACATCATTGCGCGGTGGTCGATGCGGCGCAGGGAAAACTCGATCCGGCGGCGGCCATCGAATTCGTCTCCGATCCGGGTTTTGGCGGCATTGACATGTTCATCGGACGGATACGCAACCTCAATCACGGCAAGGTTGTCACCGGCATCAGCTATGACATGTTCGAGCCGCTGGCGCTGGCCGGCTTCCGCGCGATTGCCGAGCAGGTGCAGGCCGAGTTCGGCCCGCAGCTCAAGCTCTACATCGCCCATGCCAAGGGCCGTCTGGCGGTCGGCGATCTGGCGGTGGTGATCGCCGCCGGCACCCCGCACCGCGACGAGGCCTTCCGCGCCTGCCGCCAGGTGATCGAAGCGGTCAAGCACACCAGTCCGATCTGGAAGCAGGAACACTACGAGGACGGCGACAGCATCTGGAGCGAAGGCTGCTCGCTGTGCGAACCCCAGAATGCCGAAGACACCGCAGCGGCGCATCACGGGCATGAGCATCACTGACGCAGGCTGCACGGATGCTGGTTGGACCGGCGTGGTGCTGGCCGGTGGCCGCTCCTCGCGCATGGGCCGCGACAAGGCCCTGCTGCTGTGGCAGGGACAACCTCTGCTGCAACACATGCAATCGCTGCTGCAACAGGCCGGCGCGACGCGGGTCGTGATCAGCGGCGACTACCCCGGTTTTGATGCGATTCCCGACCAGACCAGTGAACTCGGCCCGCTCGGCGGCATCGCCAGCATCGCCTCAGCCCTGCCCGACGGCGTGCTGCTGCTGGTGCCGGTGGACATGCCGCTGCTGACGCCTCCGCTGCTGGCATCACTGGTCGCCGTCGAGGGCCGCTGCGTTTGCCATCGCGGCCACATTCTGCCGCTGCGCCTGCACCTGGACGACCACACCCGCGCATGGTTGCAACACGCCACGCAATTGCCGCAACGCGAACGCTCGGTACGCGCGATGCACGCCGCACTGGGAGGAATCCACGCCACGCTTCCAACCGATGGCGAACGCCAACTGGTCAACTGCAACACGCCCGATGAATGGGCTGGGCTGGCTGGTGAAGGCGCAGGTCACGGCTGAAGCCCGCAGCGTCTTCCACGGCGATGCGGCCGGCTTCAGATGACTGCGCCTTGGATGACTGAATGTTGGGGTTCGCATCCGCTCACCACCAACCTATGGGCAAATCGCGGTGGGGTGGTTATCGGCAGCCCTGACCGCGATGGGGGTTCTCTGCGACGCTTCGGCGCGACGCGGGCTGACGCAAGGAAACCCGCCACAACATTCGAAGGCACGGAGTCTGAGGCAAGTCGCATAGGTCGTGGTGAGCATCGCGAACCGCGACGGCGGGATGTTCGACGGCGCCAATATCTGGCGGCCGCGGCGGATGAGCCTCCCGGGCTTCGGATATCAGGCTCGCATCCGCCCAAGGGCCACCTCAACCCGCCACATCCCAGCCGATGAACGCCCAGCGCCGTGCCGGCAGCAGTACCGGGTCGGTATCGGCGATCTGATCGAACCAGGTGCGCAGACGCCTGCTTTCCTCTTCGTCCAATTCGCCCAGCGACCAGTTCACCAGCCGCAGCAACTGGCCGAAATCCCGCACCGGTTCCGGCTCGCCGCTCTGGATATAGTCGAGCCGGGGATGGATGCCCATCGCATGCAGAATGTTGATGGCGTAGATGTAATCGGGTGCCCCGACAGCGTTGCGGCCCAGCAGCTGCGGGATTCGCGCATCCAGACGCTGGTTGCCGACGCGCTGGGTCAGGTAGACGCGTTTGGTGGCCTTGGCGTTGAGCCGGACCAGCGCGGCGGCCAGATCCGCCACCTGGGTGAAGCGCGAGGCGATCGCGATGTCGCATACCGGAATATCCCGCCAATCGCCCTCCCAGGCGCACAGCCGCGTATCGATATTGCCGATGCCGCGTGCCTTCGCGTTTTCACGCAAGGCGCCGAGCATGCCGGAACTGAAATCCAGCGCGACCACCCGTTCCAGACGCTGCGCCAGCGGCAGCGCCAGTGCGCCCGAACCACAGCCGACATCGAGCACGCTGCGGCAATCGCTCAAGTCCATGCGCGCCAGGAACGCTTCGACGTAATCGCTGTGCGCCAGCGCATCCTTCGCCTTCGCGGCACGCGCATCCCACTGCGCAGCGGTCTTGCCCGAGCGGCCCGCCGCAGCCAGGTGCTCGCGGTACAGCTGGCCGAAATCGATGGCGTCGATGCCCATCAGCCGTTGTTCCGCGCGCGCTGCGCCGACCACTGTTCGAACCACGCCTGCAAGGCCTGTATCCGTGGCGGCAGTTCGGTACCGGTGCCGCCGGTGAAGCTGCGCCACTCTTCCAGATAGCGCGGGTTGATCACCGCCAGCACCGGGATCGAATCGGACAACAGCTCCAGCATCTCCGCGACCAACCCGCCGCCACTGGCTTCCAGCGTGCCGAAGCGGTTGACCATGACCAGATCCGCTCCCTCGGCACGCGCGCGGCGCAGCACGGCGCTGGCATCGGCCACGGCGGAAGGGCTCACGAGGCAGCCGCGCGCATTGGCTCCGCGCGGGTTCGAGATGTCGTAGCGGATGTTTTCATCGTCCAGATCGATGACCACCATCGGCCGGGGTTGGCCCGGTACGCGCGGTGGCTGGATCAGGCCGCGAACACGCCGACCGGACTGGCGCAGACTGGCCGCGAAGCGGGCCAGCAACGCATCGGCATCTTCGCTCCCGTCCTGGACGACAACCGCGAAGGGCAGCTTGTTGCTGGTCGCCGCAGTGGGCGGGGCGGAAACGGAATCGGGCATGTCGGCAGGCAGGATATGAAGACGAGTGGATGGCGCGCAGCGGCATGGCACAACCCCGGAGCCGGCCATGCGCGCATGCGGCTTCCCAGTGTAGCGGGACCGCTTGCCGCGCCAGCGTGGATGCCGGGCGTTACTGGGAGTCTGCTTGCCGGTGTCCGTCTTGCCGCGTAGCCTCGTTGTGGTGAACAGGAAACAGGACAACCGCCCCTCCATCGCAGGCTCGGCCACGCGCTCCATCGAACGCTGGCGCAACGGCGTGATGCAGCCGTTGCAGGATCACGTCGCCGAGGAGATTCCGGTCGCCTTCGTCTACAACGACACGCCGTTCGCGGTGATGATGGCCACACCCGCCGATCTGGAGGATTTCGCGACCGGTTTTGCCTTGAGCGAAGGCATTGTCGAGCACGCCGCCGAAGTCGTGGTCAAAAGCATCGAACACCTGCTGGAAGGCATCGAAATCCGCCTGCGGATTCCCGAATCCCGCGCGCAGGCGCTGGAAAGCAGGCGACGCAGCATGAGCGGCCGCAGCGGCTGCGGCATCTGCGGCAGCGAACTGCTGGAGTCGGCACTGCGCAACCCAGCCCCGGTTTGCGCCGATATCCGCATCGACACCACCGCGCTGCAACACGCCCTGCGCGGCTTGCGTGCCGGGCAGAAGATCAATGCACTGACCGGCGCCACCCATGCCGCCGGCTGGGCCAGCCTGGAGGGCGAACTGCAACTGGTGCGCGAGGATGTGGGCCGCCACAACGCGCTCGACAAGCTGATCGGCGCGATGCAGATGACAGGGCTGCGGCCAGAGGAAGGCTTCCTCGTGGTCACCAGCCGCGCCAGCTACGAAATGGCGATGAAGGCCGCCAGTGTTGGCATCGCGCTGATGGCGGCGATCTCCGCCCCGACCGCATTGGCGATCTCGCTGGCGCAGCGCTGCCAGCTCACCCTGATCGGTTTCGCGCGCGACGATGGCCATGCCGTCTACACCCATGCGCAACGGTTGCTGCCGGCTTCCGCCGCGCCCGCCAACCGGAGTGAAACACCATGAGCCGCAGCCTGGTACGACCTTATTCTGGCCCCGCCGGCGGCTGGGATTCACTGAAAAGCGTGATCGCGCACCTGGGCGAGCAGGACATCCGGATCAAGGGCGCGCGCACCCTGCTGCACGCCAACCAGCCCGATGGTTTCGACTGCCCCGGCTGCGCCTGGCCGGACCGGGACCACACCTCCACCTTCGAGTTCTGCGAGAACGGCGCCAAGGCCGTCGCCGCCGAGGCCACGCGACACCGCGCCGGCCCGGAATTGTTCGAGAAATACAGCGTCACGCGGCTTTCCGGCTACAGCGACCACTGGCTCGAACAACAAGGCCGGCTCACCCACCCGATGCGTTACGACGCCGCCAGCGACCACTACCTGCCGGTGAGCTGGGACGACGCCTTCGCGCTGATCGCCGGACATCTCAATGCCCTGGATTCACCCGATGAGGCGATCTTCTACACCTCCGGGCGCACCTCCAACGAAGCCGCCTTCCTGTACCAGTTGTTCGTGCGCCGCTACGGCACCAACAATTTTCCGGACTGCTCCAATATGTGCCACGAGTCCTCCGGCAGCGCGATGAAGAAGCAGATCGGCGTCGGCAAGGGCACGGTGTCGCTGCACGATTTCGAAAAGGCCGATGCGATCCTCATCTTCGGCCAGAACCCCGGCACCAACCACCCGCGCATGCTGGGCGAACTGCGCGATGCGGCAAAGCGCGGCTGCCGCATCGTCTCGTTCAATCCGCTGCGCGAGCGCGGACTGGAGCGCTTTGCCGATCCGCAGGACAAGCTGGAAATGGCGCGGCGCGGTTCGACCCGGATTTCCTCGGACTATCTGCAAGTGAAGATCGGCGGCGATCTGGCGGCGGTCAAGGGCATGATCAAGCATGTGCTCGAACGCGATGCCGATGCCGTCGCGCGCGGCGAAACCTCGCTGCTGGATCGGGACTTCATCGACCGCCACACCGCCGGCTTCGATGCCTTCGCCGCCGATGTGCATGCCGAAGACTGGGACACCATCGTCGAAGAATCCGGCCTCACCCAAGCGCAGATCCGCCATGCCGGCGATATCTACCTGCGCGCCGGGCGCGTGATCGCCTGCTGGGGCATGGGCATCACCCAGCACAAGCATTCGGTCGCCACGATCAACATGATCGTCAATCTGCTGTTGCTGCGCGGTCATCTGGGCCGTGAAGGTGCGGGTGCGTGCCCGGTGCGCGGGCACAGCAATGTGCAGGGTGACCGCACGATGATGATCTGGGAAAAGCCACCGGCGGCGTTTCTGGACCGGCTGCAACAGGTGTTCGGCTTCGAGCCGCCGCGCCGCGAAGGCTACGACACCATCGGCACCATCGAAGCGATGCTCGACGGCCGCGCCAAAGTGTTCTTCGGCATGGGCGGCAATTTCGCCATCGCTACGCCGGACAGCGATGCCACCGCACGCGGGCTGCGGCGCTGCGATCTCACCGTCAACGTCACCACCAAACTCAACCGCAGTCATTTGATCCACGGCCGCGAGGCGCTGATCCTGCCCTGCCTTGGGCGCACCGAAATCGACATGCAGGCCAGCGGCCCGCAAGCGGTGACGGTGGAGGATTCGATGAGCATGGTGCACCTGTCCTCGGGAATAAATCCGCCCGCTTCCGATGAACTGCTGTCCGAACCGGCCATCGTCGCGCGGCTGGCACAGGCCACCCTGATGGCACCGGCGCATCCGGATGTGGCGGCCGGACGCACTTCGCCCGATACAGGCGATGGGAAAGAAGACGCCGCAAAAAGCAGGCCCGGCGATATCCCGTGGCTGTGGCTGGTCGAGGATTACGACCGCATCCGCGACCTGATCGCAAAGACCTTCGACGATTTCCACGATTTCAACCAGCGTGTGCGGGTCCCGGGCGGGTTCCGCCTGCCCAACGCCGCAGGCGAACGGCGCTGGCTCACGCCCGAGGGCAAGGCCCAATTCATCGCCGCACCCGTGCCCACCGGCAACCCGATCCATCGCGCCCGCCAGAACGCCACGCAGCCGGTTTTCACACTGGCCACGATCCGCTCGCACGACCAGTACAACACCACGGTGTACGGCCTCAACGACCGTTATCGCGGTGTGTTCGGCGAGCGCCGCGTGCTGTTCATCCATGCCGATGACATCGCCGCGCTGGGCATGAAGGCCGGTGAGCGGGTGGATCTGGAAAGCCTCGGCGAGGATGGCGTGAAGCGTGTGGCGAGGCATTTCCTGCTGGTGGAATACGACATCCCGCGCGGTTGCCTGGCCGCGTACTACCCGGAAACCAACCCGCTGGTGCCGCTCTCCAGCTACGCCGATGAATCGCGTACGCCCACCTCCAAATCGGTGCCGGTGATCATCACGCCGCACGCCGCGGATGCCACCCGCGCGCTCCATTCCCGCGACATCCCCGCACGTGTCGACTGATGCCGCTCTCATCGCCACGCTGCTCGCGCAACTGGCGCAGGCACCGGAAGGCGTCTCGCTGCCGCGCCTGTGCAAGCGTCTGGACGTGCGCATGAGCGTATTGCTGCGCACCCTGGCCTGGATCGGCGAAGAACAGGTCGGCGGTGTGCGCGGGCCGGGCTGGGTGTGCACCCGCGAGGAAGGCGCACGCACGCTGGCGATGCTGACCGCGGCCGGCCGCACGGTGGTGGACGGGTTGAAGACCGAAAACGGCGACATCGCTTGAGCGGCGGCGGCCTTCAGGCTTTCGAGCGGACCCGGATGGCGGAAGGGAGTGGGAGTCGAACCCACCCGGGACAGGCTCGCTGCCCCAACAGGATTTGAAGTCCAGCCGCCCCACCGGAGACGATTCCCTTCCATTCGTGGCCGCGCGTCATCCGCTTCGGCCGGCCCAGTTTGCCCGCTGGAAGCCCAGCTTGCCATCACCTGTTCCACACCCGGATGACGGCGTCTGCCATCATCAGGCAACGGCGTAGGGTGGCATCCGCCGTGCGTCAGAACAGGATCAATATCTCTGCGCCCGGCCCGGCACCGGCTGAGCCGCTCGCGACCGGCTTCATGTGTCGATCTGTCACCTGTGGAATGACGTCACTCAGGCACGCACCCGCCCTTCGGCCAGCTGCACCACCTGCTGGCCGAACATCCTCACATCTTCGGGGTCGTGGCTGATCAGCAGCAGCGGGATGCCGGTGTTGTCCAATACCGTTTCCAGTTCCTGCCGCAGAAGACCGCGCAAATCACGATCCAGCGCAGCGAAGGGTTCGTCCAGCAGCAGCGCCTGCGGCTGCGTCACCAGCGCCCGCGCCAAGGCCACGCGCTGTCGTTGTCCACCGGAAATCTGCGCCGGCAGGGAGTCGGCGAGATGGTCGATGCGGAAAGTCTGAAGCCACTGCTCCACCGCCTCGATGCGGGTGCCGCGCCGCGAATTCAGGCAACGCTTGTTCAGGCCGAAACCGACGTTCTGGCGCACGCTCAGATGCGGGAACAGCGCATAGTCCTGGAACACGTAGCCGATCCGGCGTTGCTGCGGTGGCAGCTCGATGTTCGCGCCGGCATCGAACAACGTCTGCCCATGCATCCTGATCGTGCCGCGCTCCGGGCGCAGCAATCCCGCGATGGCCTTCAGTGTCAGGCTCTTGCCCGCGCCGGAAGGGCCGAACAACACCACGCGCGGCTGGGTGCAGGCCAGCGCCACCTGCAAGCGGAACTCGCGGCCGGCGGCGCGCAACTGACGCTCGATGTCCAGTTCAAGCCACATCGTGCCTGCTCCCGCCAGAACGGCCGGCCAGTCGCGCCGCCAGCAGCAATACCGCAATGCAGACCAGCGAGGACACCAGCACCAGCACGTTGGCGCGGCCATCGTTGCCGGCCTGCACCGCTTCGTAGATGGCGATGGACAGGGTCTGGGTCTGCCCCGGAATGCTGCCGGCCACCATGATAGTGGCGCCGAATTCGCCCATCGCGCGTGCGAACGCCAGCAGCAGGCCGGCAAGAATGCCGCGCCAGGCCAGCGGCAGGCTCACCCGGAAAAACAGTGCCACTTCGGATACGCCCAGGGTGCGCGCAGCCTGCTCCAGTTGCCGGTCAACGCCTTCAAACGCGGCACGCGCCGGCTTGAATACCAGCGGGAACGAAGCCACCGCCGCCGCGATCACCGCCGCCTGCCAGGTGAACACCAGATTGATGCCGAAGCTGTCCTGCAACCACGCCCCCAGCGGCCCGTTGCGACCCACCAGCACCAGCAGGTAATAGCCCAGCACCGTGGGCGGCAACACCAGCGGCAGGGTGAATACGGTATCCAGCAATTCACGGCCGGGGAAACGGCGTCGCGCCAGCAAGGCACCCAGCGCCACGCCGAGAACGAGGTTGATCGCGGTGGCCCAGCCGGCCACCTTCAGCGACAACCACAGCGCGCTCCAGTCCAGATCCAGCATCGTATTCAGGGGTTGCCGAAACCGTGGCTGCGCAGGATGGCCTGGCCCTGTTCCGAACGCACGAAGGCGATGAAGCGCTGTGCCTCCTCCGGTTCGCGGCTGGCCGCCACCATCGCCAGTGGATAACGGATGCCGCCTTCGACCGGCGCCTGGAACGCCGGCCGCACATGCTCGCGCACGGTGTGCGCATCGGTGGCATAGACGAAGCCGGCATCCACCTCGCCGCGCGTCAGGTAGTTCAGCGCCTGACGCACGTTCTGGGTCAGGATCAACCGCGATTGCAGCGCCTCCCACAGCCCGGCCTGTTCCAGCGCACCCTTCGCATAGCGGCCCGCCGGCACGCTGTCCGGATGACCGATGGCCACGCGCTTGAACCCGTCTCCGGTCAGTTCGTCCAACGCGGCCGGTACTGCTGTCGACGCCAGCGGCACCACCAGCCACAGACTGTTGCTGGCGAACACGTGTCGCGTCTGCGGATCGATCAGGCCGTCGTGCTGCGCCCTGTCCATCGTGGCCTCGTCGGCGGAAGCCAGCACATCCACCGGCGCGCCACGCGCAATCTGCTGCAGCAGCACCCCGGACGCGGCAAGATTCAGATGCACCTGCGTGCCCGGATGCGCGTCCTGATAGGCACTCGCGATCTCGCGGAAACCCTCGGTCAGACTGGCGGCAGCGGAAACTGTCAGCCCGGCAGCAGCGGCCGGAAGCGCCAGCAGCAGTGACAACAGCACCCAGAACCTTTTCATTTCACGATGACTCCCGAACAGCCCTGCGCCGGACTGCGCAGAAGCCGGTTACCGCGCTGGCGACCTGCCTGTGATTTCCTGCCGACCATCCGGCGGAACCGGGATTGCGTTGGCGCATTCCAGAACCTGATCCGCCGCCCTCGTTGCCGGCCCTGCCAAACACTCGGGAGCCAGGAATTTCCAAGCGATCATCATGGCAAAAAACCATGCCTGCCGCGAACGCGGCTGCCGGTATTGCCGACACGTCCCTGCCCCTTCCGGGGAGCACTTTCACCTTGCGTGCGTTGACCTTCACGGCTGAACCCGTCTGCGCCAGCAACACCGTGTATGCCACAGACCCGTGAGCCGGAATGAGCGGACCCGGAGCATCCCGAAGCGCCCTACCCATCAAACAAATCGCGCCGATGCGGGTTGATGCGGCGCAGATCGCCACGGCGCAGGGTGAGGCCGAGGCCGTCGAAGAAATCGAGGATCTGGATGGCGACCTTGCGGCCGTTGTCCATGCAATCGCGGAAGGCGGCAGCACCGAACCAGCCGTCATCGCTGCCGGCAGCCAGGTCTTTTGCGAAGCCGGCCATTTCGCGCACCACCTCGCGGGCGAAGAAGTGGTCGTGGGCGACCTGGTAGACCAAGCCCTGACGTTGCACCAATTTCAATATCCGGCGGATATCGCGTTCGTCGATATCAAATTCATGAGCGAAATCGCGCACGCGCGGCGGGCGGAAACGGCCTTCGCCCAGCAGCCCGGGCTGGATCCGTTGCCAGACGAGAGCGTCGGCTTCGGCAAGCTGCACGACATGACCGGGCAGGCGCACGAAGGCACCATCCAGCACGATATGTCCGGCGTCGGCCTGTTGCTGCAGAAAGGCGAGGAAGGCGGGCTTGGTCAGACGCGGTTGCAGCAGCAAGCGCAGCTTTTCGCGGCCCAGACCGGCCAGATCGGGATGGGTTTCGTGGAAGTCGGCGAGCGTTGTGCCCAGTTGCGTTTCCAGTTCAGCCAAGTGCGCGACGGAAACGGCCAGTTCCTCGATCATCACTGCATTGCATTGCGCGCACAGGGCCGGGCCATCGTCCTGATCCAGCGCGCGATCACGCAGGAAAGCGGGCATGTCCACCGGCGCGACCGCCAGCAGGCCGGCCAGCGCGGTGGCAGGGTCGGTGTTGCGTGCCGCTTCCAGCCAGGCCAGCCGTTCCGGCGTGCCACGCTTGCGCGCCGGGGCGCGCAGGTCGATGAAATGGCCGCCGCCGATACTGCGGCTGGCCGAGGTGTCGCGCAGCACGAAACGGTCACCGACGCTGGCCGCGATCGGCCTTTCCAGCACGATCTGCACCAGCCCGGCCTGCCCCGGCTTCAGTTCGCCGGCCAGCGGCACGACCCGCGCCGGCACTTCGACCGCATGGCTGTGCAGGTGCACCGGCAGCCAAGTGGTGACCGGTTTGTTCTCGCTTCCCAGCACCCGCAGCACGGCATCGATACGGTCACTGGGCGCGTGCAGTGGCGGTGCCAGAATCAGATCGCCGCGATGGATCGCATCCTTGCCGACGCCCTCGCCCGCCAGATTCAGGGCGCAGCGCTGGCCGGCCACGCCGGTATCGGACTTGAGGTTCTGTGCATGGATGCCGCGCACCCGCGCCGGCAAGCCGAGCGGGCTGATCATCACGCCGTCACCAACCGCAACCTTGCCCGACAGCACCGTGCCGGTGACCACGGTGCCGGTGCCGGCCAGGGTGAAGCTGCGATCCACCGCGAAGCGGAACGGCCCGCTGGCTGCACGCGCCGGCAACTGTTGCGCAGCGCGGACCAGGGCGGCACGCAGCGCGTCGATGCCTTCGCCGGTGGTCGCCGATACCGGCATGATCGGCGCATCGGCCAATCTGGTGCCGGCCAGCGCTGCACGGATCTGCGCCTGCACCTGCGCGCGTCG
>Ga0265293_10006103_pt1 | contig 19558 bp, 17 predicted proteins | sample Munlanlewell138R_FD_192505 | JGI IMG/M metagenome (GOLD analysis project Ga0265293, IMG submission 192505) | Leachate microbial communities from a municipal landfill in Southern Ontario, Canada - Leachate well 138R | ecosystem: Engineered > Solid waste > Landfill > Unclassified | place: Canada... | reverse complement strand
AACGTTTTGGCGCTTGGCGCAGTGGCGGGTTTCGGAGCACAAAACTGTCAATACACCACAAAAGTTGATGCGAGGTACAATGTTCAATTAACCACGTCACCCGCCATTGAGCCAAACGCCTGTTAGCGGTTCGTGCTTCTTTTCTGCGTCTATGTAACTTGATTTTCTCATGTCAGTCGTCTTTTTAATAGCTGTGCATTTATTGCTACTACAATAGTGCTTAAACTCATCAAAACAGCACCAATTGCAGGACTTAACATAAATCCCCACTTGTATAATACACCTGCTGCTAAAGGGATTGCAAGTATATTATAACCCGCAGCCCACCAGAGGTTTTGTATCATTTTATTATACGTAGCCTTACCAAATAATATCAGGTTGGCAATGTCTTTTGGGTCGGAGTTTACAAGTATAATGTCTGCTGTTTCTGCTGCCACATCTGTTCCTGAACCAACAGCAATTCCCACATCTGCTTGTGCCAGTGCAGGTGCATCATTCACTCCATCGCCTGTCATGGCAACATATTCCCCTTTGGTTTGTAATTCTTTTACTTTCTCTAATTTATCGTGAGGTAATACGTTGGCTATGTAGCCGTCCATTTTCAATTCATCACTCACTTTCTTGGCTACTTTTTCATTGTCCCCAGTAAGAAGCAAATTTTTAATGCTTGCTTCTTTTAATATTTGAATGGCTTCAAAAGAGCTTTCCCTAATTTGGTCAGAGAAGGTAAAATATCCTGCTACTTCTTTGTCAATCAGAATATAAACAACTGTTCCTGTAAAATCATTGGTTGTATCGGTCACGCTAATGTTTTGTTCTTTCAGGTAATTTGGTCCGACTACTTTTATTTCTTTTCCTTCCACATTTCCTTCTAATCCTTTTCCAGGCAAGTAATTGAAATTTTCTGCTTTTGGAATTTTGATTTTCAATTCCTTTACTTTTCGCAAAAAACCCGCAGCGATATAATGTTCAGAATGTTGTTCAACACCTGATGCCAAACGGAGTAATTCGTTTTTATCAAATCCATTACCCAATACCTTCACTTCCTGCAATTCATGAGAACCTTTTGTAAGTGTTCCTGTCTTGTCGAAAATAATGGTTGTTATCAATCGAGCATTTTCAAAAGCAGTTCTGTTGCGAATGAGCAAACCTTTTTGTGCAGAAATGGATGTTGAAATGGCAACCACCAAAGGCACTGCCAAACCTAAGGCATGCGGGCAGGAAATAACCATTACCGTAACCATCCTTTCCAATGCAAATACAAAAGGAAACCCTAACAGCAACCAAACAACAAACGTAATGACACCACCGCCCAGGGCAACGAAAGTCAAAACCTTTGCGGCACGGTCGGCAAAGTTTTGTGTCTTGGATTTTATTTTTTGTGCATCTTCAACGAGTTTCACTACTTTGTTTAGGTAACTGTCTTTTCCAATGCTTACCACTCTAATGGTTAAAGACCCATTACTATTTACTGCCCCACCTATTACTTTGCTGTCTTTTTCTTTCTTTACAGGTTTGCTCTCACCTGTGAGCATACTCTCGTCCACATAACTTTCCCCTTCTATTACTATACCGTCTACCGGAACTTTCTCGCCCGGCTTCACCAGTACCATATCGTCAATTTTCAATTGACTGACCGGCATATCGTGAATGTTCCCGTCCTTAATATGGTGTGCAGTGGAAGGCATCATTTTTACGAGCAATTCCAATGAGCGAGAAGCACCCATAACCGACTTCATCTCAAAGTAATGGCCAATGAGCATGATGTCTATCAGAGTCACCATTTCCCAATAAAAGTCCATACCCTGCAAACCAAAAGTGATAGCAACACTGTAAGCCCAGGCAACTGTAATTGCAACGCCAATCAGTGTCATCATACCAATGGCCTTATCTTTTACTTCGTCATACAGCCCTTTTAGAAAAGGGTAACCGCCATATAAGAATATGAAAGTGGAAAGAAGGGCTAACACATATTTGTCGCCTTCAAAAGTGACTTCAAATCCTAACCACTGCTGTATCATGTGCGACAAGGCAAGTACAGGAATGGATACAATCGAACAGATTACAAATCGCTTCCAAAAATCGGCAATATTATGTCCTGCGTGTTTATCGTGTCCAGAGCCACTGTGTTCGGAATGGTGGTTATGTGTGTGGGTGCTTTCGGTATGATTATGCTCTGAGTGTTCCATATTTTTTGTTTGTTAATCTATTGTTTTGGGTGTTGTTTTAGCATGACCGCTAACGTTCACCGGTATGCGCAGTTGCCGATTCATGGGCGCTATCGAGTCGTGTTACCTGCATGTTAGCCAAGTGAACTGACATTAGCAACCCCTCGGCGCGGCAATTGCGTATGACCGGGTGTTACAAGGCGTTATTTATTTCTTGATATTCTAATCAAATTTATAACTAAGCTAAAAAATCCCCATAATCCTCCTAAACCAGTAATACTTGTCAATACTATTTTTATCTCATTCCAGACTTGTATGGTAATTAGGATTATTATTAAAAGAATCAGAGATGTAATTAAAACTATAAAAGCTTTTTTCGATTTTTGAATTTCAATTTTTTGGTTTGATAAATTAGTATTCTGAATACGAATTTCTTCTTTTAATCTTGAAATTTCTTCTTTAGTGGATTTATCACTCTCCTTTAGTTTTTCTTCTATCTCTTTTATTCGTTTTTCCGCTGCTAATTTAGCTTCAGCCTCTTTTTGCAGATTTTCAACAGTCTCTTGTTTTGATTTTTCTTCTTTTTTCTTTCTTTCTCTCTCTTTTGCAATTGTCTGATGAACTTTTTCGTTAAAACGTTCTTTACTCTCGCCCGCTAAATCAATTAATTTTTGAATTCTTTTTGCAGATTGGTGGGCTATTGAAGACAATAAAACTTCATAATCGCTATCAGAAATATCAGTATTTTCATTAACGGAAGCATGAAACTCATTTATCAATTCTTTACTTGCGATTTCTTCATGACAAGTTTGAAGCATTAATTCACTTAATCCAACTCTTTTAATTGTTTTATCAAGATTTCTATTGCCTTTTAACCACAACAAACTGGTTAAAGTGTCAGGAAGAATTATTTCGCTAATTACTCCATTTGGATTTTTTGAAATATTGAATTCATATAATGTTTTGTTAGCTGTTACAAACCAATATTTTGCTTTCTGGAAACTTCTTACTAAAGTTTCCCGCTTGTCTCTTATGTGAAGATATGCTAATACGTCATGTTCAGCATTAGCTGTTTTTTTTCTTGTTCCTTGGAGCTCTGATATATCTTTTGATTTTTTATATTTTTCAATATTTTGTTTGGGAATAGTCTCTAATTCAATACCTAACGTTTTCTTAATATTTTCTTCAATATTGCTGTTAAAGTTAATTAACCAACTTTTATTTTTTCCTAATCTCAAACACGCTTCATTTACCGTTGTTGTCGGTGTGTATTTATTATAGTTTTCGATTGCAACTTCAATAATATGTGTTACCTCAGAAAGAGTAATACCAAGTATTTTGGCTTTTGCATTTAAGTTATGAATTAATTCAATTAACTCTTTTGCTGGTTTTGTATCAGTTTCATTTTGCAGGTCTAGCGCTCTTAAGATAAGTTGTGTATCAATGAAGTATTCTTCTCCTGACAAAAACTTTGTATTTATGTCAATCCCTGATTCCAAATAACCAGCGATAACCGAACCAAAATATATTTTTTCAGCAAGCTCATATAGGTGTCTATTATGAATCTCAATATGCTCTACAAATTGAATATGTATGAGATATGATTTGTCAAGGTCTTCTTCATTTAATTCTTTGCCTGCAAAAAAATGTGCAAGTTTATTTTTATGCTTATCCATAAAATCAACGAAAAGAGGAATTTCTTGTGCGGTAATTTCTTCATCAGAACAATCACAATAATATTGCTCGAACGCTTTTTGGAACAATAATGAATCTTTCGCAAGTTGCTCATATATTTTTTCATACCTATTAAAAGCAAAAAGTTTCATTTTAAAACTCTTGCCATTTTCGTAGATTTCAATATTTGATTCATTCTTTTCTTTTCTTGAGAAGCTTTTTGCTGAGGCTTTTATTAATTGACGAACAACGGTAATTGGAACATTTAATCCGTATAATTCATGTATTTCCTCTTGAATATCATCGTCAGTTCCAAACTCCTTACCTTTTCGAGAAAACTTACTTAAAGCTCTCTTACATATTGGGATGTAAACAGTTGAAAACAAGTCTTGACTATTCTCAGTTAAAGTTGCGAGAAAATTGTAGGAAGTCAATTTTGATTCAGTCATGGTCTATGTTGTGTTTTGGTTTTTATAATGCCTTGTAACGCCGAGCACTAAGCGCACACCCGATAGGGTTGTGCTTAGTGCGTGTTAGCGTTTCGGTGTTTTTGTTTTATCCATTCGTCGTGTAATTCCCCCCATTTTTTACTGGAGTTTCCAAGTCTGTCTGCTTGTCGTGGGTGACAGAGAGCTATTACATTGTAAGTTTTGTTATTAATTTTTATTTCTCTTTCCCGTCCATACACATCTATTGTGTCACCAAATTGAGAAAGCGTACTAAATCTCTTGTCATAGAATCTTAGAAACCATTTAATTGGCAGATCACCAAGCAATATTAGTTTTTCAGCTTTTGAATTTTCGAGTTCTAGTAAGATTTCTTCTCTACGACTTTCGGAGTTTAATTCTTTTTTGTCGAACTCTGGGATTGTTGCTTTTAGCAATCCATTGCTTTCAATTAAATCTTGTGTGTAATGTTTTTCAATCGCACTCTTTTGGTTTTCATTTACACGAGAATATGGTAATAAGTCACATAACCAAGTTGTTTTTCTATTTAAGTTCAATGGTTTTAGATACTTCTCGTCAAGTGCTCTTCCTGAAGGACCATTAAGTCTTTTGTCCTTTGGCAAAGTTAGCTTTCCGAGTTCGCTTGGAATTTGTATTCCGTTAATAATTTCCTCTGCATTCTCTCCTCGCCAAAATATCTCTGGTTCACTTGCAACTGCAAGCGCAGCTATTTTTTGTTTTCCATTTTTGTCTATCCAACGAGCATGAACCGCACTCGCATAAACTCCAAGAACGAAAGCTTCTTTAGAACTTCTGTCATTTTGTTCAACTTTTTTTAATGACTGTCCAAATGGGAAGAAGAATTGACTTTCCATGTTTATACTTTTAATTTTCAATCTTATTTATCAGCAAACCAAGTGTGTGTTTTTTCTTTTACACTGAACGCTAACGTGTTGGCGCTTGGCGCAGTGGCGGATTACGGAGCACAAAACTGTCAATACACCACAAAAGTTGATGCGAGGTAGAATGTTCAATTAACCACGTCACCCGCCATTGAGCCAAACGCCTGTTATCGGTTCGGTGTTCTTCTTTGTCCGTTGGTTTGTCGGTCGTTTTGGTCGTGCGGTTGGACAGACACACTCTTTGCCAAGCTTGGGTTGTAGCGTGGGCTTGTGCGGCTTGGCAATGTATGTGGCTGTTGAGCGTTGGCATTTGTCTATTCTGGTTCGTTTACAAAACTTTCTTCATAATCTTTTCTGCTCAAAACAGTGTCGTACAAACCTACGTCTTGTCCTTCGTGCTTATTAATTCCGATATATTCTAAACTTGCATCTTCGTAACGTTTGAACTTATAAACTGCATCATTCATCAATGCAGAGTTGAACACTCCAAGGCTTACCAATAATTCAAAGTCTTTTACCGAAAGACCTGTTACTTTTTTGAAAAGTCCCGGCTCTAATTGTGTGATTACGTCTTTCAAACTTCTTTCTCTGTAGTCGGTCAGGTACATAAACACAGGTACACGAGTAGCAAACTTTATTAACTTTTCTTGAATTTGCTTTCTCAGGCTCTTGTATTCCTTTTCTTCGTCCGAAAGTTCTTTTTTCTCTTTCTTGGTAAGTTCTCGGTCGTTGGCTTCTTTCTTTGCTTTTTTAACGGCTTCCGATTTGTTGATAATCGTTTCAATGTCCTGATTCAAATTCCTGAAACCTTCAATGTTCATTAAAGCTTTCATAGCTTCTTCATTTGCCATCAGCCTGGCAAGCGTGTTATTGTCCACATTAACAAGTAAAGCACTTTCCCAACGTCTTGCCAACAGCGTGGCGGTTGTACCACTCATTGCCATATCCAAAATGCCTGCGGCATCCACTTGTTTCATTGAACTGCCGTCATAAGCCAATACAGGCAGGAAGTTGATAAACTCTGCAACTTTCGCTTCAGGGTTTGATTCGTTTACATTTAGTCGACAACTGTAATCAGCAATTTGTCTTAAAGCTCTATCAGGGGCAAAGTCAAAAACGTAACATTCTTCTTTTAATATTTCTTCTTTGTTGGGTGATTTGCTGTCGGGGTTTTTAATAACCCAAGGCGTTTGTACACGGAATGCCGCTTGAAAATAGGTTTCAGGACTGGAAGAGTTACGTAACATAAAAATGCCTGTCCACGGTTTTACCGATACACCTGTGGTGAGTTTACCGCAAGAAAGCGTAATAGTTTTTGATTCCAATGGATTGTCAGTCATTGCATCTAAAACCGGGGGCAAAGCTTCTATCCCAATTCCTGCTTGTGTTCCTGCTGCAACCACTACTTTGTAGTCGTGGTAAAAAGTGTTTTGTCGTCTTTCTAGCAACAATGCCATTGCGTTACAAGCTGCAACTGTAGGCAAAAACCAAAACGTGTGATTTAGTACTTTGAGCAATGGAGCGTGTGAAAAAGGCAAAGGCGGCTTTTTTGCTCCCATCTTCAAATGGTCAACGGTGGTTTCACTAAACGAACCCCGAATTAAATCCAACCATTTTTGTACTTCATCTTCGTATTTGAAACGGGCTTTTCGCCCTTCGCCTTCGGCTGAAAAAAATATGTTTAAATCAAAACCGTCAAACTCGCCTTGCATAGCAATTTGGCGAATGGAATCGGGCAATTGATAGGTAAGCATTACCATTCTTGGTAAGGCTGCATAAGGATTTGAACCTAAGGAATCGTCCCAATTTTCTTTGGCTCTTTGCTCGTCTGAATACGTCCAATTGAAAATTTGCTCTTCTATAAATTCGCCTGAACTGATTGCCCGAAAAGGAGTACCCGACAAATACAAATAGTGATTGGTGCTAATTGGAATAATCTTCTCTAAGTGTTCCGCTTTGTCTTCTTCGGCAAAACCTTCTTTTTCAATTTTCTTAAATTCTTCAATTTCTTTTTCGGCTTCTAAATCTTTGCCGAATAAATCTTTGGCGTTTTCTCGCCAAGCCCCAAAATGGTATTCGTCAAAAATGATACAATCCCACACGGTGGCGTGTACCCATTCGTTTTTGGTTTTAATACCACCTGTGTTGGCGTTTTTGCCTAAAAAATCCTGAAACGAACCAAAGCAAACCAACGGTTTTTTGGTGTCAATATCTTGGCTCGATAGTTCATCTGCGTGTTTAGAAATAAATTGCCACCCTTTAAAGTCAACGTGAGAAAGTAAATCTTCTTTCCAAGCATCTTCAACTGCTGGTTTGAATGTAAGTACTAGTACTTTTTTCCAACCCATTTTTTTTGCCAATTGGTAACTGGCAAAGGTTTTTCCGAAACGCATTTTGGCGTTCCATAAAAAGTGTGGCGTTCTGTCTTTGTTCTCTTTTTTGAAACTTTTGAAATAGGCAATGGTCTTGTCAACGGCTGCTTCTTGTTCGGGTCGCATTCCGAACGAAAGCACACGGTTTTCTTCTGTTTTTTCACCTGTCTTGATTTGGTGAATAGCTCTACGCAAGTCGTTTAAGGTGCATTTAAACCATTCTCCGCTTTCGTTTACAACTTTCCATTCTCTCAACAATCGGTGTACTTCGTGGTCAGTGAAAGAACTTCCGTCACGTTTCATCGCCGATTCTTCAAATACAATTTTGTATGGAATGGCTGCCGTGCCTAACTGCTCTTTGATACGGGTTTGTGCATCACGGTCGGTATAGCCGATTTTGAGCAAACCCTTGTGCGTAGCCACATCCACCAACTCATAAGCATAAATGGTTGGATTGGTGGTCGGTCGGGGTGGAAAAAATTCTTTTTTAGTCATTATTTTCCCCGTTTTGTGAAGATTTATTTGGACTTATCATTGAGCTAATGAAAGCAATTTCATCTTCAGTTAAACTATATTTCTTATAGAGTTTTTCATCATTCCAAGATTCTTTGAAATCTAGTAAAGGGATAAGCCCAAAAACACTTCTAGTAACTTGCATTGTCCCTTTTCCGAAGTACAAAAGGACTTTGAAGAAATCAGTCTGTATATATGATAAACAGTTTTCTTGTTCTTGTTGACTTTTGAAAGGACCAATCATTAAAAATGTTTCGGTACAGACTTCATTAGGTTGCCCAATAATTGTTTCTGGTGGCTGAATAGCATTAGTTGAATAGCTTGTAGTAAAGAAAAGCTTATACTTATCTATTGCTTCAATGTTACTAGTAATTGTTTTTCTTGTAACATATCCCACCATTCGTCTTGCACCGCCTTTAATACCCTTAACTCCATAGATTTTTACACTGTCTTTGAAAGGTTTTAATTGTAAATTTGATTCAGGGTATCTATCTGGTTCATTGAATAAATACTTGCGAACACCAAATGGTTTTGTTTGTGATACAATAGAAGAGAATTTTTGTTCTTTTGAAACCTTGTCAAGTATTGATAGTATTCGATTATCCCTTATAACATAATCAAAATAGTCGTTCTTCAAGTGTTTTATAGAATTTGAAATAGAGCCATCATTTGATTTAAAAGTATAATCGGTTTTACCTTGATATTCTTTATCCCACAAAAAATAATTTACACCACCATCAATATGAAGACCTGGGAAACAATCAGCTGCGTTTTCAAAGTCAAACATATATTTTATGTGCTTGTCAGCCATCATATCTTCTCTGAACTTTTGCAAACCCCTACCACCAACCATCCATTTTGAAGGTGTAATCATTACCAAATATCTTGGATTAAGTTTAATTGCTTGTTCGATAAACTTATTGTAAACTGGTAATGCTGCATCACTACTAGCACCACTTCCATCACTTAACTGATAAGGGGGATTTCCAACGATAACATCAAACTTCATATTGAATATTTTTTCAGGTTTTTCTGTGTGAATAAAATTGTAAGCGTAAGTTTCTAAGGCATCTTCACGGTCATAAACGTTTTGTCTTGCTCCACAGTAAATACATTTTCCATTTTTCCAAGTATGTTTCATTCGTTTGTAGCGAATGTTACCTTGCTCATCATCAAAGGTTTCGCAAATGGTGTATTTACCGTTGGCAGTTTTAGAGCAATACACGCTTCTGCGAGATAGCAATGCGGTTAAATCAGTAATAGCAATGCCATACAATTGTTGGCTAAAAATGTGGTTAATGCGTTCCTGCTTGTCGGGAATTTGGGTTTCCAAACCGTGCATCAGTCGCTTTGCCATTTCACGTAAAAACACACCACTTTTAGAAACAGGGTCTAAAAACTTGGCGTTTGGGTTGCTCCAAAGTTCGGCTGGGAGCAAGTCCAAAATATCGTTTACCAAATTGGGTGGTGTAAACACTTCGTCATTGCTCAAATTGGCAAGGCAGGAGAGCACATCAGGGTTATAATTCGTTTGTATCATATTCGCCAAGTTTTAAGAAATGAATAAGCGGAAAATCTTTTACAGGTTCGTCAATTGCTGCTGCATTGCCTTCGTCATTAAACAATGAAAACTGGTGTGTTTTCTCCACTAAAAATTTGAACATATAATCTCTGCGTTTCAGCATAGAGCCATTTACGGCACTCCATTCAGAAAACACAATAGGTTGTTTGGTTTCGGGATTGGTAAAGTCCAAAGCGTCACCCCAAAGTATATTTCTACTGAACAAAAACTTTATGCTTCTTCTGCACTCTTCTTTGCATTTGTCTTTGAATAGGGCAGTGTAACGTTCATCAAAGATTTTGAAAAGTCGCTTTCTACATTCCTGAGCGTTATCTTCCAAAATGTCCACTCCGTAAATACTTGATACTGCAATTACGGAATAGCGTTCCCATTCCACTTGACTTTTGCTGTAGCGGCTGTCAACAACTGCTAATTTTCGTCTCAAAACTTCTGCTAAAAAATTGCCATTACCGCAAGCAGGTTCTAAAAATCGGGAGTCAATTCTTTCGGTTTCGTGTTTCACCAAATCAAGCATAGCGTTTACTTCACGTTGGTTTGTAAACACTTCACCGTGGTCTGTAACTCGTTTTTTGGATTTTACTTGGTTGTCGTTATTTATTGTTGTTTCCTGCATCTGTGTTTTTCTTTTTCTCAAATTGTTTCATTGGTGAATCAGATTTATATAAAACTCTACCACAAGGAACAACTTTGCTTGAGCCATCTAAATGTATTTCTTGGTCGTCAAAGAAAATATGTGCACCAAAAGCTTTCAAAACTTTGTCTTTTGAAAGTCCGCCCATAAAATACGCTTCATCAACATACACTCCCCAATTCCTTAGGGTTTTGATAACTCGCATATGACTTGGTGCATTCCTCGCTGTTACAATGGCAATTCTCAAAGGAGTTAATTCAATGGTCATTGGCAAATGCTCTTGAATTTTGGAGAGTTTGCGTAATAGTTCTGCAAAAGGACCGTCATTCAACGGCACATCTTCGTTTTCTTCTTCGTGTTTGTGAAAAGCTGCTAAGTCTTTGGTATTGTATATCAGTTCTGATTCTTCCGAAAAAACTACTGCATCAGCATCAAAAGCAAATTTTACTCTTTCCGTTTCGGGCTTGTAGTCGGTTGGTGGGTCATAAATTAATGCAGTTGCGCAATTTGCCGAGTCAATTACTTTTTGAACTTCTTTCTCGTCCTTTGATAAAAACAAATCAACATCAAAAGCGTCTAGGAAAGGAGCTAAAGGTTCTCCACCTGAAAAAGCCCACCTTGTCAATGGTAAGTTGTAGTGCTTAATAGCTTTCAAAACTCGTACACCTGTCTCTGGACTGTTCCGAGACATTACAACTACTTCAATGATTGGCTTTTTAGCAAGTGAGTTTAACTTTAATAAACTTTCAATTAGTGGAAATGCTGTCCCCTTTTCAAGCAGTTCATTTTCGTGTTCGAGTTGATACTTTCTGAAACCTTCAATTCCTTCTTTGTCGAATACTTCATTTTCTTTCTCCAAGTTGAACAATGCCCTTGAAGAAACTCCCACAACCAATATTTCAGAAAAGTCTAACCCCATTTATATTTTATTTTCTTGTCAAATTTACTTTTTTATTTCTTGTCGTCTGACCGTGCGTTGGCAAAAAATGGCTCTTTTGGTTTTTTGAGCGTTGGCTAGTGTGTCGGCAAAAACCAAATGTGCCATTTGCGGGTCGGCTTTTTTACACTGAACGATAACGGTTGGCGGTATGGCCAGTAAGGGATTGCGGGCGATGTCCTATCAAGTTACACGAAAATTGAAGCGGGCAACAAACCTTCGCATACCACTGAAACCCTTATTGGCTATACCGCGTGTTGAACTAAACCCGCATACGCGGGTAGCATTTGACAAAAGTACCTGATTCTTTATATATTCGAAGATTATTCATCACAAAAATTCCCGAATATGAGAAAGAAATCAGGTTTTACTTTTGTCGAGCAGGCTATTGTGCTTGTTCCTGAGTTTGAAATGGTTGTCCACAAACTGGAACAACAGGTCACGTTACGGGGGCAGAGTCGGAGTACTTTACAAAACTACATCCGCAGAATTGCCCTTTTTGTCATTCATTTTGGCAAGCTTCCCGAGAAGATTGATCCCGAAGAGATCAATGAATACCTGGCCGCATTGGCGCGTGATCCCCGATCTCCCTCGCGAAGCAGTTTTAAACATATGGTGTACGGGCTGCGCTATTATTATCGCTTGTTGGGTATGAATCGTGAAGCCATCGCTTTGCCATCACTTAAAAAAGATTCGAAGCTGCCCGTGATACTGAACCGGCAAGAACTGAAAGAGTTGTTCGCTGCACCTACACTGCTCAAACAACGGATCGTACTCACATTGATTTATTCGGCCGGATTGAGAGGACAGGAGGTAATTAACCTGAAGATCTCCGATATCGACTTTGAGCGTAAAACCATACATATCCGTCAGAGCAAGTACAAGAAAGATCGTGTTGTGCCGTTGGCTGACAGCATGGCCATGGGATTGAAAAAATACCTCAAAGCCGAAAACCCTCATATCTGGTTGTTCAACGGTAAAGAACCTGACGGTCGATACAGCGTGCGCGGACTCTCATGGGTAATGCGCGAAAACCTCAAAAAAACATCCATCACAAAAGAGGTGAACCTGCATTCACTGCGGCACTCGTATGCCACCCACCTGCTTGAACAGGGGCTGAACATCGTTACCCTGAAAGAGTTGCTCGGTCATGCCGATATCACCACCACCATGATTTACCTTCATGTAGCTCAATGTCCGCTTATTAAACCACACAGTCCGCTCGATTCCTTGTACAACTTCACCAAAAAATGAGAACAAGGTTTGAGCTGGCCGATGTGGTTCATAGGTTTGCTCCTTCGCTGCAGGACCGCGGAAAGCTTACTCCCCTGCAACAAAAGGTGCTTGCAAAAATTGCACTCTGTAGAACCGCTGCTCTTGGCGGGCACGAGGAGGTGTGTGACAACTGCGGCACGATTCGTTATAGCTATAACAGTTGTGGCGACAGGCATTGTCCGAAATGTCAGGCAGCCAAACAAGCCTTCTGGATTGACGAGCTGGTGCAAAGCACACTGCCCGTGAGTCATTATCATGTCGTTTTCACTGTGCCCGACCATTTAAATGTCCTTTGTCTGCATAATGGAAGGATGTTCTACAACCTGCTATTTTCGGCCGTATGGCACACCCTGAACAGCTTTGGATACTCGCACCATGGTGTCGGGACCGGAGCTATAGCCGTGCTTCACACATGGGGGCAGAACCTCTCACTACATCCGCATATCCATTGTCTCGTCCCGGCTGCCGGATACTCCCTGGACGGCCGATGGAAAAACATCGGTCATGGAGGGAAGTTCCTTTATCCTGTTCATCAGATGAGCAGTGCGTTTAAAGCCAAGTTCCTGGACAGCCTCAAACGTGCTTTGCGTAAACAAAACCAGTTGGTGCTCTTCAATGACCAGATTCAGCGTGCATATGGCACTCCCTGGGTGGTCCATTGTCAGCCCTCTATGGCAAGTGCTGAACATGTGGTGAGATACCTGGGGCAATATACCCATCGGGTCGCCATCACTAACCAGCGTATCGTGAATATCACTGATGAAAAAGTGACCTTCATTGCCAGGGATTACCGACAAGGAGCGGCTAAAAAGTGCATCACTCTCGGTGGTGTGGAGTTCCTGCGCAGATTTGCCCAGCACATTCTCCCGCGTAGATTTGTAAAGATCCGACGTTACGGTATCTACAACCACACGGCAAAACGGAATCTGGAAATCAAGTTCAGGGTAGAAGATAAATCCGAAGGCGACAACAAGTCAAGATCCCGGAAAAAGATTGAATCGAACATAGAACGTTTCGAAAGACTTACCGGTATCAATCCTTGTCGTTGTCCGGTCTGTAAGACGGGTCAAATGATTAGAATCAGAAAACTGCCTCCCATACGCTCTCCACCGGGAGCCACCTGCAAACAGACTCATCCCCAACTTTAACTATCAGACCTAAATGCGCCTAAAGGTGCACAGGGTAGGATATGTCATCTTGTTAAGAATAAGCGATCACAGAACCTTCCTTTAATCCTGATTCATCCGAAAAACTTATACCGGAAAGCACAAAAACCTGCAAAATGTAAAAGATCGCTTGTTTATTTTTCTTTCAAAAAGCACAAAAACCGTCGTTAAGTACATAGCACTAAAAAAGCGGTGGGTGTAGTTCAACACCGACTCATCGCTGGGTCGTGCCGACCGCTCAGAGTCCTATTTATTGTGGGCTGGTGTTCCTTCATTATCAGTTAGTTATCAATATTTCGCAATCCAAAGTATTCACAATCGAAGTGCTGCCGTTTCTGAAAAAATTAGTTTTTTGGGGAGGCAAAAAAGCGTTGACAGACAGACAAGCTCTATTGCAATTTTTGGATGCGTGTTGGTTAGTGCGAATTGTAATTGTGCTTGGCTGTGAGGGCTGATTCATTTTTTATCAATTATTTTTTTTAACTCTTGTGCATATTGCATAAGCTGTTCATTTACCTTTAATAAATCTTCAATTAAATAATTATATTCAGGATATTCTTTCTGAAATTCTTGTGGAGTCATTTCTATTAATTTGTCTTTTTTTGCTGCACTCCAAGTTCTAAACCGTGCTTGCCATTTGGTTAAATGAGGGCGTAATCCATCATTTAGTGTTTGAGTTGCAATTCTGACTATTTCCTGTGTGCTTTTATTCTTGCGAATTAAATCTGCTGGTATATCACTTATGAACTCTCTAACTCTTTTAAACAAGGAGTACCATGAATCATATACTTCTTCAATAACATCATTTTCTTTATCAATTGGTATTGCTGCCTTTCTTGTTACTAACTCAGTCCAGATTTTATGAGCTATTTGAAGGTCATTTTTATTTGGTCTAAACTCTGCACTTCCAACATTTCCAAGCTTAATATTGATTTTCACCAAACCATATCGAAATATTTTTTTAATAAAGAGAAAATAAGCAGATACTACTAATATGATAAGAATGATTAACCAAATTGAAATTTGAATAATTAAATTATGGTTGCCGTCTAAAAATATTCTAAAAATGTCCATTTTTTGTTAGCTTTAAATTAAGAAACTCCATCATACCGTTGAAATCCAGTAAAGGAAATAGGGTCACCATGAAAACCATTTTCATAATTTTCACTTAACCATTTTATTAACTCCTTCGCTGCCTCTTCTTTTACATATTTATGACCTCTGCCAACAGAAAATTTAGTTTTAAGTGCTAAAGGAATTTCAATATTTTCTTTACCAAAATAGTAAAACTCTTTTGAAATAAGAACATATTCACCGCTTGTATCTCTATTTAAGTTCTCATAATTTATTTCACCGTTATCAAGACTATGATGAGAATCTGCCTGCATCCATTTTTTTGTTTTTTCATCAAAATGATAGATGTTATCACCATACATTTGTTTTAAACTGCCATTTAAAACTGGTTTTTTATATTGAAACTCCGGTGAATTCCAGTAATCATCAAAGGTTATCTTTTTGTTTACTTTCATTGCAAAAACTAACCTATTCCCTTTGCCTTTTCGTGTAATGCCGAAAATCCAGTCATCTTTGGATGCATTTTTTCGAATTTTGTGTTTACAAGTAGCAAGGGTGCAATGCTGACCAAAAGGGTTTGGAGCAAAGCCAAAATCACGAGCGACAACATATGAATAATATTTCATCTCTATTTTTTTTAACAAGTACTACGATAAGGAGACCAATGACCTTCACGAGGTTCACCATTTGGTTTTTCCCAGTTATTTATGGAACCATCAATAGCTCCAATTATTCTATCTGAATTCCATCCAACTAAGGCATCACCATACTTTTCGAAATTTGCGGGTACATCTGAATCACTTGCACCATTTATATGTACACCAATAATTCTTTTCCCCTGTTTAGCAGCCTGCTCGAGTTCCCAATTAACCCATTCTCTTGAGTGGGTTTGTGAGCCAATAAGAACTACAACAGTCCCTGCCCATCGCATTTTCATGCTTAATAATCTTTCTAAAGTTTTTCTTGGAATCTGTTTTTTTTCTAAACGCTCTTTATTCTTTTCATTTACTCTGATAGAGCTATTTCTAATATTGAATTTTTTTCCAGCTAATAAATCCGTTAAAGCTGATACAGATTTATCATCTTTATGATGATGGCTTATAAAAACATTTTTATTCTTTTCCATGAATTTTATCTTTAATAGTTTCATCATCAAGAATATGAAGCCCAATTATTGCGTAGCCAATAATATCTTTCAAGGTGTCGTCAAGGCTTTCAAAATTTGGATTTTTATTGTTTTTTGAGAGCAGTGTTCTGTAGCGTCTAACTTTATCCCATAAGTGAACCATATTACCGTTCAATCCTAGGTCAAAACTTGCACCACCATAATCTGCATTTTTCTTTAATAAGATAGCTGTTACATTATCTGTAATTCTTTTAATACTTTCTTCATTCATAAGGCATATATTTTTTAAATAATTGATTTAAAATTGGATTTGAAAAAATTACTTTTCTATGTGTATTGAAAACATAAAATGTTCTGTACCAATCGTTGAAAAAATCATCTTTAAAATCAATTAAATCTGCATAATTTCCTTGCCTTAGTTTATTCTCTTCACTTTTAAGCAGATTTATTTTCTCGTCAAATTCTGATAAGCTGTGAAATGATTTTGAGTACTCAAATTGAGATTCTTTTATATTTTTTACTTGAGAAATGGATTGGACTACATCTTCAAATTCTTCATAATAATGGAAATTATTTGCTATGTGATAATATTCTCCAATTTCTAGACCTAATATTTGCGAGAAGTATTCAAGCATAAAAGTGAAATTGAAAATATTAACTGCACTTGCCCCCCATACAAGGTCATTTGACCTCATATAAACAGTTAAATTAAGTTTGTTTGCTTTTGGCTGTTTCTGAAAATGCAGGAGTCTTGTACAAGGAAAATCCTTCGTAATTTTTAAATTACCCTCTTTGTCAAAACAATCTTTAGGTGGGTCTCCAATATTGATAATTGCTTGTCTTGTAAACTTATCTTTCTCAAAACTTTTACAAATGAAACTAAATTGGTCGACCTCTGATTTATTTAGTTTTGCAATATCGATATCATAAGGATTCCTGATTTTATAATCATCATTTATACCATTGTATTTTCTTAACCTTGGACCATAACCACCACGCAAAAATTCACCATCATCGGAGAAGTTTTTCATGTTTTTCAAATAATGACCTATAAATTCTAAATCATTTTTTCCAGTTGCTAACCACAATGATTCAGCAAATGGCAAAATAGGATTCCATTTTCTTTCAGTTATGGTTACCAGTCTTTTAGTCGGATTAGTAATTTTAAACATGAAAGGCTCTGGTAATTCAATACAAAGCTCACCTCTTGTTCTTCTTTTGACCCCCTCTTTTAAAAGCAGAGTCGAAGCGCCAACTAAAAAAGAGTTGATTCCTGCGTACTCGGCTGTATACATGGTGTCAATATTTGTGGGTTAATGTTCCATTTAGGAGGGAAGAAGAGTTCAAGTGGCTTTGGACTCTCTTTATATTTTTGTTTAATGCGTTTGTTATCAATTTGAAGTTCAGGGATTTTGCCCCTTAGATATTTATCTGTTTCACAAAAACAATTTTGTAAATCTATTAATGTCGGCACTCTTCCAAAAAGAGGTTTAAAATCAGTATAGCCAAATTTATTTTGGTATTTTTCAAAATTGTCTTGAGTGTATCTTATTGCATCTTCAAAACTGTATTTTTTTGATAAAGGCTCAAAACATTTTTTTATTCCTCGAATTGAACCAATACCTGCTTTGACAAAAGAATTTTCACTAAAATCAATTACAGGAGAATAATTAATGTCAATAGTGTATTGGTAGGCTAAAAAATCACCAATAAATGAGCAGTTTCTAAGAAGCTCATAAACGTCTGATAATTTATTAGAATTGATGATTTTATTTAAAATTGATTTGCCTATTAATTCTTGTTTAATCATCTCTAACCATTTTTCATGCTTGTATTTTAGATGATTATACAGTGAATGAGTTCCTGTCATCATATAGGCATTATTAAATATTGGTTGAACTTGTTTTAAATCTAATAATGCTTCATTAATCCGTTTTAAATCAAAATTTTTGATAGTGATTGTTCCAACTCTTTCCTCCAAATATTCCCATGTATCAGGTTTATTGAAAATCTTAAATACAATTATTCTCAATAATACATCTTCATCAGAAAAAGAATTTTCATTATATATGACTTTACGTATAAGATACTGACTTACTCTATCCAATGCACGATAGACATTGGTGAATTTATGAACTTTCAATATATCGTCATTTGTCCAAGGTTGAATATTATTATACTTGTTCCAGAAGATATTCATTCTTTCCTGGATAAAATAAAAGTAGTATTGGTATATTTCTTCTTTAGGTTTTATCATTTTTATCAAATTGTGGGTCGGAAAAATTGCACTTTTTTGCAAATTTTGGTTTGTGCGTCAGCCTGTGCGATTTGCAAATGTGTGCTATGTGCGTGGGCTTTCCCAACTGTCCCGAAGGGCAGAAGCGGGCGGGCAAAAACTAATTTTTTCTTGCAGTATCTTTCATTCAGCGCTAATATTTTCTCTTCCTGTTTTTTCAATTTTTACGACTGTTTGTAGTTGTTATGTGGTCTTTTTACACTTGCCCACAACGTTGTGTGTAGCATTAGTGGCGGATTGCGGGCGTATCTCCTTTCAAACCGTTAGATAGTTGATGCGAGAACCGAACCTTGCGGAACGTGCTTCACCCGCCATTAATGCTACACAATGTTGGCGTTTCGTTGTTTTTCAATCAAATCGTTATAGACTATTTATAACCAAAGTCAATATTGAACCTCCAACAATAACAATAATGGCGACTATTCCAGCGCAACCTCCTTTGGAACTATTCAATGAAATATTCTCTCGACTTGCTAAGTTTTCAACATATTTTTTCGCCTCAACCAGTGGCATACTACGTTTCTGTGTACAAACTTGTATGGCTTCAAGTAACGATGAAGATGTTTTTAATATATTAATAATCTCAGTGTCTATTTCTTTAATGTATGATTCGGCATTATCTGCAATAATTCCTTCTCCTGGTTTGAATTGATGTCCACAACTTAAACAAGTAATTATGGTATTACTGCTTCCATGAAAACCAGCTAGTAATCCAATTCCTCCTGTTAAAACAGCACCTCCAATTGCTTTACCAACACTAAATCCTTTGGGATTATCAGTTATTTGGTCTGAAAGACACTTGGGACAATGAATCTTTTGTTGATTCTGATCTGAATTTTCTTTTTCTAGTAAACTATTTCCGGATTCAGAATTAATGCTAGTTCCACAAGATGGACAGAAATTTGTATCGTTATTTAATTCTTTTCCACAATTTCTACAATACATGATATTCGGTTTTGGATTATTTATAATTTTTCAAACTATTTATTCTCGATCTATTAAGTGAGTTTTCATTCTTTTACAATGAACGCCAACATTTGTGTATACGCAACCCGATTGCGTATATATCTTATATATACACCCTGTCTGTTTCTCTAATTCCCATGTTATGAATATGATAGTGAAACTGTTTGTTCTTGATGCAATTGCGTATACAGGATTTACAAGATTGATTTATATGTTCTAATTTTAATTATCGGGATAATCCAACGGGTTACTGATATGATCAGATTATTTTGTTTCTTGGTTGTGCTATGGCATTATGAGCGAATAATTGAATAGAATTCTGTTTGCAAGTTTAGTTAAAATATTCAGAACCAGGCTCCTTTTAATCAAAGATATTTAGTTAAATAATGTTATCGAGTTGCGTTCGGTATAGGTGTTCTTCTTATGGCTA
>Ga0265293_10006102_pt1 | contig 19561 bp, 16 predicted proteins | sample Munlanlewell138R_FD_192505 | JGI IMG/M metagenome (GOLD analysis project Ga0265293, IMG submission 192505) | Leachate microbial communities from a municipal landfill in Southern Ontario, Canada - Leachate well 138R | ecosystem: Engineered > Solid waste > Landfill > Unclassified | place: Canada... | reverse complement strand
GCACTTTTTGCTCACTAGGAGATGGTATATGAGCCAGAAACCATTCTATCTTTCTTCTAGGAACGGCGTTTGGTACGCAAGAATTACTGATCAAAACACAGGCAAAGTCCTCCCCGCAAAATCGACTGGAGAGTCCAGCAAGGAATCTGCGTACCTTGTTGCTGCCCAATGGGTGTATTCCGGGAATGTGCCTACCGGGCAGAAAAAGAAAAAGAAATCCATTCACGTCTTAGGTACAGCAAGACAGTTGATCGATCAGATCAAGACAGTAGAGTTGTCTCAAAGTGATGCCTACAAGATCCTTGATATTCTGAAGGACCGTGGCTTGCTGGATAGAGCAAAATCTGGTGAAAACAAAGATTTCATCACGTTCCTATCTCAGATGTATGATTACGATAACAGTCCATATATCCAAGAGAAACTTGCTCATGGGCAATCTATCGGAAGAACGCATTGTCATGATAGCCAATGTCGCATCACCAACTACTGGGCGAAACCTTTCAAAGGGAGAACGCTGGGAAGTATTACACGTGATGATCTTCGGTCGTTTTCTTTGAGTCTAGTGAAACGAAAACTTTCTGCCAGCACCATAAACAAAATCATGGTGGTTGGGAAAGTAGCTATATCCTGGGCTTATCGTGAAGGATACATCCCAACCAATCCCTCTGAAAAGTTGTCCAATTTTGTTGCCTGCAGAATCCCCTCTGATAATTGGATCAATGTTGTTCGGAGAACAACGAAAGTCCACTTATTGGAGGTAATGTATGCTCGACTATAAGAAGATCATTATCAAATCGTACGTATTGCATATGACCGGCAGGGAGATTGCCGAGTCGTTGCATGTCAGCCAGTCCGGGGTCAATGGATTCCTGCGTGAATTCAAGCGCTGCAAGGCTCTGAGTTTCCCGTTGCCCGAGGGCATCACGAATCTCGGCATCTTCACCAAGGTGTACCCGAATGCCTCCCAGGCCCAGCTCAAGCGTGATGAGCGGTATGAGCTTCCCGACTTCGAGGAAATCCACCAACGAATGACCTCGGAGAAGAACATGACCCTGGCCTACCTTTGGGGCAAGTACACAAACCGGTGCGCCGCCTCAGACAGGAAAGCATACCAGTACAGGCAGTTCTGCGAGTTGTACACCAAGTGGAAGGATGACAACAACGTCACCTACCACAAGGAAGCGGCAATGGGACAGGACATGGAGGTCGACTTTGCAGGAAAGACCTTCAGCTTCATCGATTCCCTGACCGGGGAGGTGTTTCCCATCGTGGTCTTTGCAGCCGTGCTGCCCTATTCGCAATTCACGTATGCAGAGGAGATGTCCTCCATCAAGGAGCCCCAATGGATCGAGGTGAACAACAACGCCTTGAAGTATTTCGATGGGGTTCCTGCGATTGTGGTTTGTGATAATTGCAAGCAGGCCGTCATCTCGAACCGGGACTGGATAGAGCCCGACCTCAACGAGGATTATACAGCATAGGCCGAGCACAACGGTACGGCGATCATGCCTGCAAGGGTGAAAAAACCCAGAGACAAAAGCTCCATAGAATGCAAAATAGGCATCATGGAGAAGGGTTTCTTCCATGACCTGGCCCAGAGGGACTACTTCAGCCTTGAGGCGTTCAACCGAGACCTGCGGGAGAACATCGATCGCCTGAACGACACCCCCTTCACCAAGAAGCCGCACTCCAGGAGATTCTACTGGGAGGAGGAGCGGAAGGTATTGATGCAGCTCCCCTCCACGCAGTACCAGTACGTGGAGAGAAAAGCCGCAAAGTCGTCCGGCGATTTCCATATCCGTTTCGACAACAGTTATTATAGCGTAGAGAAGTCCCACCGGCACAAGCCGTTGATGGTCTATGCTACAGCCGAGACGGTCACCATCCGGTTGGCAGAAACCAATAAGGTGGTGTGTGTCTGGCCACGGGCCAAGGCAAGGGGCTAGTGGATGACCAATCCCGACCACCTTCCCGAGAATTTCCGCCTGATGTCCAACTGGAACGCCCATTATTTCCTCAGTTGGGCGATGACAATCGGACCCAATACCAAGGAGGTGATCCAACGCATCCTCGTGAGCAGGAAACTGGAGGTGCAGACCTACCGAAGCTGCCAGGGAGTTCTTTCCTTCTGCAGGAAATACGGCAAGGAGGCTCTGGAGGAATGCTGCGCCCTGGCTTTGGACAGGGGAAAGGTCTCCTACACCACCATCAAGAATTCCATAACCGCTTTTGCTGATGCTCATTCTGATAAGGCGGTGAAACCCAAGTCGAGGGAACAGATCGAGAACCGCAACAAGGGCGGATACGCCGTGGATACGGATATGTTCTCGCTCGAGGTGCTGCTTGAGAAGAGCAGGACACTCGCCGCTTCCGAGGATGAGGAGGGCCACCATGCAGAAAGCTGAGGATTTTTTCGCCTCGATCGAGAGGCAGATGCAACACCTTGGTCTCGAACATATGGCCTTGAGGTTCGATGAGCTGTACAGGAGTCCCGATTTCCTCAAGATGGATGCCTTGTCGATCATTGAGGAATTGGTGGGCGCCCAATAGTACAGGAACCCAACCGAAAAATCAACGCATACAAATCTAGACAGAAACAGTCAGCCCTTCTACCTTAGCCTCTTTGCTTCTTAAGAGACAAGATTTTATAGTAATAAGACGTAAAATCAGTCAACATGTTGAGCTTTTATTCGGATATGATGCTTGTGTCTCTTATACTTCCTTATTCAGGAAAGACTTATTCAACAGGAACGGAATCACCCCGATATATACTATCCCCTCATCATCACTCCAGGCTTCTTGATTACCATCAGTAACAACAATTTTTCTGAAATAATCACCGGTTTCTTGAAGAGGCAGAATCTTATTTTGCTTCTTCCGACTATTCTCAACGCTGAAAGCTGATTGGATATATATCTTCTGGAAACCTGTATTGACAATAAAGTCTATCTCGTGCTGACCTTGCTTCAGCTTACCTTCAATCCTCTTATTCAAGACTACCACACCGACATCAACGCTGTAGCCTCGAAGCAACAATTCATTGTAGATGATATTTTCCATCAGGTGGGTTTTCTCCTGCTGCCGGAATCCCAGGAAAGCGTTTCTGAGGCCGACATCAATTGCATAGTATTTGAAAGGAGAACTCAGATACGACTTCCCTTTGACATCAAATCTTTCTGCCTTCTGGAAGATGAAGGCATCCTCCAGATACCCAAGAAGAGCCTTGATGGTTTCATCCGTGGTCTTGATGTTCAGAATACTTGCAAGTGTATGTACCAACTTATGAGGATTGGTCAGTGATCCAATACTGGAGAAAAGAATCTTTACCAGATTCTCCAGGACATAGTCATTTTTAAGCTTATGACGTTCCACGATATCCTTCTGATACACGTTCTTCATCAAATCAGATAGGTATCTGGATTTGGCATAGACATCTTCTTCTAGAACTACCTGTGGCATGCCCCCATAGGTCATATACTGGATCCAGGCATCATGCTTATCACTTCCTGAAAAGGAAAGGAATTCGGAAAAGCTCAGAGGGAAAACACGTATCTCACAGCTTCTACCCCTAAAGTTCGTTGCAATATCCTTGGACAGCATCCTGGAATTACTTCCAGTGACAAATATCTCAAGATCAGGATTGCCAAGAAGATCATTAAGCACATCGTAGAAGGTTATGTAGGCCAATTCCCTATCTTCCAGAGCTATCACGGCTTCATCCAAGAGAGGATTCTTCACCTTTACCGACAACTGGATCTCATCTATAAAAACATAATGCTTCCCTTTTTCAGCACCAATGCAAGCCTTGATGTATTTCTCCAGCTCATAGGGGTTCCTCAGAGCCATCTGGCTGACTCGATCAAGGGCAACCTCAATAATCTGGTCATCCCTGATACCCTTGGATTGGAGATATTGCTTGAAGATTACAAAAAGCAAATATGATTTTCCAGCTCTTCTAGGGCCGGTGATAACTTTCACAAGCCCATTTCCCTGCTTCGAAATCAATTGCTGTAAATAGTATTCACGCTTGATCATGCTTGTATCCTTAAAATCAGTCAACTTGTTGAGTACTCTTTCTTCTTATACCATCTTTGCGTCACACCTCTGGGAAGTCAAGCAACCTGAGCCACCACATCACACTCGTGTGCATCTATTTTTCGATTCCTACGATGTCCTTGCTGTCATCGGAAGAAAACGTACCTTTTTCATAAGATAGCAAACCTTATTTCTTGTTTCCTGAGATTTGGTTGGAAAGAGGAAAATATCATACAAAACTCAAGAGAATAGCTCATGTACTTCTGATATAGCCGGCCTTAGCATTCAATTACCAGATGCGGCGTTGCCGCTGAATTACTATCTCCCATGTTTTTTGTGATTCCCTAAAAGGAGGAGAACATGAAAAAGGCTCTAGGTATTTTAATGGTTCTGATTATGCTGGGTTCGGGTGCACTGTTCGCCCAAGCTCAGGCTGAGACCGGCCTTACCAAGGTGGGTATTGTCAATCTGCCCCCCGAAGAATCCGGATATCGCCAGGCCAACGTAGAAGACATGAACACGGTATTCTCAAAAGCCAACGGTTATGACGCAAAACAGACCAACACCATGGACAACAGCGAGCAGATCGCTGCCGCAAAAGGCTACATCCGTGATGGAGTGGACTATCTCCTGATCTCAGCAGCAAACGCTTCTGGTTGGGACGACACCCTCAAGTCCGCAAAAGATGCCGGAATCAAGGTAATTCTTTTTGACCGCGCAATCGATACCGCTCCCGCCAACTACCAGGCCGCCCTGCTCTCCGACATGGCCTATGAAGGCAAGAAAGCAGTGGAATGGGTATTGGGCCTTGGTCTTCCCAAAATCAATCTGATCCTTATCCGCGGGCAGATGGGTTCTGCAGCTGAAATCGGCCGCAGTGGCGCCGTACTCGAAGCCGCAAAAGCAGGCAAGCTCAACATCGTCGCCGATGGAACCGGTGGAGACAGCTGGAGTCTTGAAGAAGCTCGCAAGGTTGTTGAAGCAGCAATCGCAGCAGGCAAGGATTTCAACGTCATCTACGCAGAGAATGATGGTATGGCACAAGGCGCCGTCCAGGCCCTCGAAGCAGCAGGCATCAGTCATGGAAAGGGCGGCAAGGTCAAGGTCATCGGATTTGACTTCAACCGCTTTGCCCTTCGAAACGTCCAGGCCGGTTACTGGGATGCCGACATGCAGTGCAATCCCCGCCAGGCAGCCGAGATCTCCAAGTGGATCAAGAGTGGAAAAATCCCCAGTGGAATCATCTATCAGGAAGAACTGCTCCTGACAACCGAAACCATCACCGATGAACTCATCGACAAGTGGGGCATCAACGCCGATCCAGGCAAGGGTGTAATCACCAGGTAAGTTTTCATTCACAACCATGTGAAGTATGTGGTGTGGTGTGCAGATTCGATTCTGCATGCCGCATTGCATGTAGTTTGTTCCGTATGAGTATAAGGAGAACCTTGATTGTTGTCAGAAACCCTACTCGAGATGACGGATATCAGCAAATCATTTCCTGGAGTCAAAGCTCTGGATGGCGTGGACTTCAAGCTCCGAAAGGGTGAAATCCATGCGCTCATGGGCGAAAACGGAGCGGGCAAATCCACCCTGATAAAAGTCATCACCGGAGTCTATGAAAAGGACGCCGGTCTCATCACATTGCAAGGAGAGTCCATCCACTTCAAGACGCCCGAAGAAGCGCAGAACAAGGGAATAGGCACCGTCTATCAGGAGATAATGCTGTGTCCGAATTTGACCGTGGCAGAGAATATGTTCATCGGCCGCAGTCACACAGCCCTCGTCAATTGGAAGCAGATGAACGAAAAGGCAGCACAGCTGCTTGCATCACTGGGTATTCCTGCAAGTCCCACCCAGGAACTTTCAAGCTGCTCGATAGCCGTACAGCAGATGATTGCAATCGCCCGTGCAGTCGACATGGACTGTAAAATCCTCATACTCGACGAGCCCACCTCCTCGCTGGATGAAGACGAAGTACACAAACTCTTCGCCCTCATGCGTCAGCTCAAAGGGCGGGGCGTAGGAATCATCTTCATCACGCACTTTCTCCAGCAAGTATACGAAATAAGCGACCGAATCACCGTACTGCGCAATGGAAAGCTGGTAGGCGAATATGAAACATCCGCGCTCTCCCAATTCGAGCTCATCGCAAAAATGCTGGGCAATGAACTTGAGGATATCAGCAAGCTTAAGAAACATGAACCGGTGGCATCGGACTCCACCACTCCGGTCTTCGAATGCATCGGTCTTTCAAGTTCCAAAGGAGTCAGACCGTTCAATTTCACCATACAGAAAGGTGAAGTAAACGGATTCGCCGGACTGCTTGGATCAGGACGCAGTGAAAGCGTGCGGGCCATCTTCGCTGCAGACAAGGTAACAGGCGGTGAAGTGAAAATCCATGGCAAACGGGTGAAAATCAAAACACCGCTTCAGGCCATACAACACGGAATAGGATACCTTCCCGAGGACCGCAAGGACGACGGCCTCATCGCCGACCTGTCGGTACGGGACAACATCATTCTCACGCTGCAGGTAATGAAAGGCTTCTTCAAACCCCTTTCACTGAAGCAGGCGCAGGCATTCGCCCAAGAGTACATCCAGAAGCTGAACATCAAGACCCCGACTCCCAACACCCCCATCAGATCCCTCTCGGGAGGCAACCAGCAGAAAGTCATTCTGGCCAGGTGGCTGCTAACCCACCCCGAGTACCTGATTTTGGATGAACCGACCCGGGGAATCGACGTTGGAACCAAGGTCGAGATTCAGAAACTGGTACTGAAGCTTGCATCTGAAGGGATGAGCTTGACCTTCATCTCCTCGGAGATCGACGAGATGCTCAGAACCTGCTCGCACTTGATAGTCATGAAAGACCGTCAAATTGTAGCTCAGCTCAAGGGAACGGAATTGACGGAAAACGATGTAATGAACGTGATAGCCCAAGGGGGAAAGAACACATGCGCAAAGTAATAAAGAACGTTTCCCACCTGGTGCTTCCCCTCTCGGTGTTGACGCTGCTGGTCATCATCAATCTGATAAAGGGCGCCGACTACTTTTACATAACCATGGTGAACGGAGCCCTGTACGGAAATATTCCGAACATCCTCTTCGGAGCCTCGGAGCTGGTCATCCTCTCCATAGGCATGACGCTGGTTACCGCCGCTTCACGGGGACAGGACATCAGCATCGGGGAGACGGCCACCATAACCTCAGCGGTATTCGTGCTCTATGTCCTGCAGGCACAAGAGGTCACCCTGCTTACGATAGTAATTGGCTTTCTCCTCAGTTGTGTTGCAGGCTTGCTTCTTGGAGCATTCAACGGCACCTTGGTTTCGGTATTCAAGGTTCAGCCGATGGTTGCATCGCTCATCCTCTTTACCGGCGGCAGGTCCATTGCCTTCATGATCGACGGCAAGTTGTCCCCCATCCTGGCCAACGACCTGTCGAACAAAATCGGTACGGTCATACCAGGCGTGCCGATACAGACTCCCATCATCCTGACGGTCCTCTTCATCGTGTTTGTTGCAGTGGTGTTCAAGACTACAACGCTCAGGCTCTATGTGGAGAGTGTGGGCATCAACCCGAATGCGGCACGACTGAACGGCATCAACCCCAAGAAAATCATATTCATAACCTTCTTGATCATGGGATTCTGCAGCGCAGTCGCCGGCTTCATCGCCGTGAACAAGGCAGGCCGCCATGACAGCGTCAACCTGCTCAAGCTCATCATGATGGATGCAATCCTCGCCGTGGCCATAGGCGGGAACTCATTGGGCGGTGGAAAGTTCAGCATCAGCGGGTCGATCATCGGGGCGTATACGATAGAGATGCTCAACCGGACGCTGCTGAGGCTGGAGATAGATCCGGCGATGATCAAGGTCTTCAAGGCGGTCTTCATCATCATTCTCATGGTGGTTGCATCACCGGTGGTCCGCTTGTACATCAGCAGAACCATGGACAAAATCCGAGCTTGGAGAAGTGCTGCAGGCAGAGCACCCATTCCCACCACGAGAGCTGCAGGGAAGAAGGAGCAATAGGATGGCATCGGCGAATATACTCAAACAAAAAGCAAGACTATCGAACTCGAATATTCTCTTTCTCATCGCTGCAGTCATCTTTGTACTGATGTACCTGTTTGCGATAATCAGTTACCCAGCCAGCTTTATGCAGTTCCAGACGTTCTTCGACTTGTTCAACCTCAATGCTCCACTGCTCATCATGACACTGGGGTTGTGCATCGTCATGATCGGAGGCGGCATCGACATCTCCATCGGCTCGGTGTGCGGCCTGATAACCATGGCCTGTGCGGTGTATCTGCAATCCGAGTCGGGGAGCATCGGTGGTGCCATCCTCATCGCACTGGGCATAGGCATTGCGTTCGGAATCCTGCAAGGCTACCTTATCGCCTATCTTGAAATCCAACCGTTCATCATCACCTTGTCCGGCTTGTTCCTGGCACAAGGCCTGTTGACGACACTGCACAAAGATCCGATCAACGTAACCATGCCGGCATTCGTAAGACTCAGGGATTTTGAATTTGTGATCACCTGGCTGGGTACGAGAAACAGGCTGGGTGTTTTCATCCCTTGTGAAATAAAACCCGGAACCGTACTTGTAGTAATTTTACTCGTCATCCTGGCATCGTTGATGAAGTGGTCGCGTTTCGGGCGTAATGTCTACGCCGTCGGAGGCAATAGTCACAGCGCCCTGATGCTCGGCGTCAACGTAAAACGAACCATATTCATCACCTATGTGATCAGCGGCTTGACCGCCGGCATCGCGGGCTTCGTGTACATAATGACCACAGGAGCCGGCAATGTCGGGAATGCGGCGGGAGCCGAAATGAAAGCCATAGCCTCGGCCATCATAGGAGGAACATTGCTCAACGGCGGTGTTGGAAACCTGCTGGGAGCGCCGATAGGTACGTTGACGCTTCTGGTGATCAACGAATTGATCCGGGCGGCTGGTGTTCAATCGAACTTCCAAGCGATGGTAAGCGGTCTTTTGCTGTACTTCTTCATCGTGCTGCAAAGCATCATCATGTCGCTGCGGGATCGAAAGAGCATCAAAACCACTCTGCCGCCTTGGCTCAAGCTTTCTGACAAGCAGCAGGTTCCAAGCAACCAGTAACAAGGAGTGCTTGTTTCTTCAACTCTGGCATTTGCTCCCGGTCCTGAACTCCCGGGGGGAAATGCCTGTATGTTTCTTGAAAATATAACTGAAGTAATGGGGGTCGCCGAATCCAACCTCGTAGGCGATGTCCGCAATTCTGTGTGATGTCGTCAACAACAGCTCCTTGGATGTATTGATACGGACCCGGGTAAGATACTCAATGAAGGTTTCACCGGTTTCCTGCGAGAAGATGGTGCTGAAATGGTTGGGGCTTACATGGACGATCGAGGCCACCGAGTGCAGGGAGATGTCCTGGTCGGCAAAGTGCAGGTTGATATGCTGCTTTGCCTTCTGAATCATTTCATAGTATTTCCCAACCGCTTTTTGATCCCTGAAATCTATGAAAGGATCGAGGATCGACTTCACCCCGTCACAGAAGGTCTCTTTCGAACCGGCCATCTCTAAAAGTTGGGCTTTATTCGACAAGCACGGGACCACTTCCTGCACAACACCACCCAGTTCATCAATAATCCTTGAGATAGCCACCATAAGGTCATAGAGAAGATAATAGCTGATGAGCGTGGTCTGCAACGGGTCGGTACCTATCATGGTCATATACTGGGCGATGATCTCATTGATGCCCGATTTCTTCACATATTTAAGCCGCTCCGATATGGGGCTTCCGTCCAGTTTCAGAAAGTCAATTTCAGAAAAGGTATCCAGGTCATGAATCCCGATTATCAGGTTCTGACCGGTTGTTACAGAAAATGTGATGGCTTTTTCCGCGTCGGCATAGGATTGGGAGAGGCTGCCGATCCGCTCCACGAACGAGCCTATTCCGATTGTCACCAGGCATTTTGTGTTTCGTTCCACCTCATATTTTATCGCCTGCCCCAATGTATACGCAGTCTCCTCAAGCGGTTCGGATGCAAGCTGCTTCAACAGCAGGATGATGGAATCCCTGCTCTGGGAAAAGCACAGCACCTCTTCCTGATGGTCGATGAGGCTGTTGATATTGAGCTTGGCGTTGATCAGTTCTGCATAGTTCTCAGAGGAGATGGAGAGCTTGATGATGGCTACAAGGTACCCATGGGCGATGAGATCGAGCCCCATGTCCCCGCCTTTCACAAGCGCGTCCTCCGTTTTGACAATACCGGTTACCAGGTCGTACAGCCAGCGCTCCCTGATCAGGTCCGAATTGGACTGGGCTTGTTGTTTCAAGTTCTCAATGCTTGAAAGGTGCAGTTTCTCCTGCTCGATCCTATCCACCAGTTTGCCGAGCGTTAGAAGCATATCCGAGGCGGAAATAGGTTTAAGGATGTACTCATCAACACCGATTGAGATAGCTTCCTGCGCGTACTGGAATTCGTCGTGCCCGGAGATGATGATGATTTTTATCCAGGGAAGTATCTTCTTGATGATTCTGGAGAGGCTCAGCCCGTCAACAAACGGCATCCGAATATCAGTGATTAGGATGTCGGGTTTCACATCCTTCATGATCGAGAGGGCCATCTCGCCGTCCGAGGCTTCTCCGACGAGAACGAACGGCCCCGATCCCGCCTGTATGCTGTTTCGAAGCCCTTCACGTACTACGATTTCGTCTTCTGCAATAAATACCTTATACATTGAATCCAACCTCAGGTACGCTGAAATACACGGTGGTGCCCTCTTGATACCGACTTGTTATTTCGAGCTTCGTGCTTGCATCATAATACAGATCAAGCCTCTTGTTGACATTATACAATCCATACACATTGTTCAGATCCTCGGGATCAGCAGAGCCGTTGATCTGCTGGTTGATGTTTGCAAGTTTCTCTTCGGTCATTCCTATCCCGTCGTCCTGGACTGAGAAACACAGGCGATTGTTTTCTCGCCAGCCTTTCACCGACAAGAATCCTCGACCCCGCTTATTCTTGATCCCGTGGTACAAGGCGTTTTCAACAAGAGGCTGCAGCACAAGTTTCAAGATTTGGCAGCTTCCCATTTCAGGTTCGTATTCGATCTCATAATCCAAAATATCCCTGTATCGTATCTTCTGAATGGTCAGATAGCTTTTCACATGCTCAAATTCCTCGCTGACCGTCAGATAATCCTTTCCCTTGTTCAGGGATATCCTGAAGAAACTTGAGAAGGCGCGTGTTATGTCAATGACCTTGTCATTCTTCTTCTCTTCGGCTAGCCAGACTATGGTATCGAATGTGTTATAGAGGAAATGGGGGGTGATCTGGGCCTGGAGGGCTTTCATCTCCGATTTCTGCAGGTTTTGCTGTTCCCTCACATTCTCTGCGATCAACTCCTGGATCTTGACCGCCATGATGTTCAGGTTGTCGGTCAGTCCGTCAAGCTCGCTTACCTGAGGGAGTTGCACCCTGACCGTAAAATCCCCCTCGGCAATTCTCTTTGACAGGTCATCAAGCCTTTTGATCGGGTCGTTGATGCTGGCGGTCACCGAACGCTGGGTAAAAACAGCGAAGATTGCAACAAACACCACGGTAAAAATCTGAATGACGGTCAGGACGAATGTAATGCGCTTGTGATGCTCGTTTGTTATTGTCGCCGACTCGATTACGCGTACGATAAAATCCTGGAGGATGTCGGAGATGAGGGCGGATACGTCTCGGATTTCATCAAGCATTTCCTCATTCGCACTCACCGGAGCATGGTTGGCCATCTGGCTTCCCAACCGGTCGACATTGCGCCTGAGCGTATCGACTGCACGACCGGCGACCTCAAGCATCTGCCTGTTTTCCCGTTCTTCGGTCGTTCTCATGATGTCATCCAGGCTTGCGTTGATTCCGTCGATGATGTCGTACTGCCGACCTTCTTCGAATTTCTTGTTTCCTGCTACAATATCCCATACCTCATTGGAGATATCCATTTTTACCGTTTGATTGAGACGGTTTGTCTTGCTGACATTGGTAATGATAAGGTCATAGCGAACCATCTGGACAACAAACGAGAAGATGGTGATGACCGGTGGGGTTATCATCAAAAGGATTATTATTACGTAGGAGAGCTTGATCCTCTCTTTAATGCTCCTGCTTTTAAACACTGAGAAAATCTTATCGACCAAGGAAATCTGATGCTTCATATCAATACCCACGCGGTTCTATGAGCGAAAGGTCATCGGTTTCATAAAACACTTCTTCATGTACGTATTGGAGTCGTGGGATGTATTGACCAGCCGCCAACCTTTCAGCCAGCCTGATGATTTCCGGACCGGTCTTGGGATTGCACTCAATGACACAATTCACCTTTCCGGCCCGCAGTGCATCGATGGCTGTCTGCTGTGCATCTATGGTAACAATGACGATATCCTTTCCAGGACGAATCCCTCTCTCTTCCATCGCCTCGATCGCCCCAAGGGTCATGCCGTCATTGTGGGAGAACAACACGTCGATATCTTTATACATATCGAGAAACTCAACAGCAAGTTCGTACCCTTTGGAGCGGAGAAAGTCACCTGATTTGCTGTAGATGATTTGAAACTCCGGATGCGATGCAAGCACTTCCCTGAAGCCTTCCGCCCTTCCGTTGGCCACCGAAGAACCTTCCGTCCCGAATAATTCCACGATGGTAATGGGTTCTTTGGTTTGCTCGAAACGCTTACGCTTCTCTGTAAATTTATCCAATACGAATTGCCCGGCATTCCGGCCCTCCTTCAAGCTGTCCGTCCCAATGAAGCCGGCATAGAGCGAGGGGTCTGCCACTTCGATCTTTCGGTCTGTAACCAGGACAGGAATCCCGGCGTCGCGGGCTTCCTGCAATACATTATCCCAGCCATCGGTGACGATCGGGACAAATACGATTACATCAACTTGATACGCAATGAAAGAGCGTATCGCCTTAATCTGGTTCTCCTGTTTCTGTTCAGCATTGTCATACACCAGCTGCACGCCCTGTGCAGCTGCGGCATCCTGCACCGATCGGGTATTGCATGTTCTCCAGGCACTCTCAGCACCAATCTGCGAAAAACCCACAATAAGCCCATGATCTTCTTCAAATTGAGAGCTCTTCCCTTTTTGCGCACCGCATCCAACGAGGCAGCAGGTGAGCAGGAGAACCATGATAGTACGGAACTGCTTGCTGATTGGCCATTTCTTATGAATCATTGACAGGACCCTTTTGTGTGCATGTATATTGATTATACATTCTCAGCACTGGAATTAACAGGAAAAGTTGGGTTATTCGCTGTTTATGGTGGGTAGGAATCAATCGAGTATTCATAATATAGAAGGTGTTCTGCTATGTTTAGAGCAAGGAGCAAAGCAGATAATCGACCCGCATATTCAGAAACTTTTCAGCCTCGGATTGGGCCTTGAGGAACCTTGGCGCATCACTTCACTGGAGATGGTTCCGTCCGAGAAGCAGCCAACGCTGTTGGAACTCCACATACGGATCGATTTTGAGGAAGGGTCGAGTTTCCAGTATCCAGGATTCGACCAGAGCTGCAAGGTCCACGATACCCGAGAAAGAACCTGGAGGCATCTCAATTTCTTCCAGTACCGTTGCTACATCACCGCAAAAGTCCCCAGAATCATCACGCCCGACGGCAAGGTGAGGACCGTTTCGGTGCCCTGGGCAAGAAGCGGCAGCGGCTTCACCTTGATGATGGAGGGGGTGATACTCACCCTGGTGAAGCACATGCCGGTCAGGACGGTTGCCCGGGAGATCGGGGAGCACGACACCAAGCTGTGGCGCCTGATCGACTACCATGTGGAGGAGGCCCTCAAGGACCAGGACTTCTCGGATGTCAGTGCAATAGGGGTGGATGAGTACAGCCACAAGGGGCACAACTATCTCAGTGTTTTCCTTGCTCATCCTCAAAAGGATGGCAAGAAGAAGGCACGGGTATTGTTTACAGTGGAAGGAAAAGGCATACAACTAGTTCAAGAGTTTGTTGAGGTCTTTGAGGCTAAGGCCGGTAAAGTAGATAAGGTAGCCGACATAACCAGCGATATGTGCCACGGCTATCGCAATGCGATGCTTGAAGGCTTCCCCAAGGCTCGGCTAACAATAGATCGCTTCCATGTGGTAAAGATGATGGGCGATACAGTCGATACAATCAGGCGTAGGGAGATGAGATCCAAAGATAGCAGCAAGATACGCTCCTTGGAAAAAGTCGCTATCTGTGGCTGAAGAACAAGGAGAACTTAACTACTGAGCAACAAAAACAGTTGGAATTATTACTAAGTACTGAGCACCTTGATACTGTTAGCGTCAGTCTAAAAGTTGCCACCGATAAATCAGAACGTTATTTGGGTTTCTTTGAATTGTCAATGTCGTCACCCTAATTCCTTTCATTACCCCCCTACCTCAACATTGTGATGTATAGTACCTATCCGTAAAATATTGAGGTTTTGCTTGTAATTCGAGGATTATTGTGAGATTTCGGAGGTACGAGTAAATCTAATTTACTTTAGATTCTTTGCTACTGAACCAGCACAGGAAGTTATTTTTTTACGGATGAATTTGTTCAAATAGATACTTTTAAGGCGAGTCATCCAGCTGAGGTTTTCAGGTCTATTGTTTTCTTTATTTCCATCAACGTGATCAACAACATAATTCTTTGATGGAGGGAACCCCTAAAAGGCAATCATAACGATGTTGGATACTCGGACTTTCCCAATTTCCAGATATCCACTTCGGGCATTTTTCTTGCCAAACGTCCAAGTTGCATCTAGGTTCTGTGCACTCTCCCCTTCCCTTGGATGGCGGAGGACTGTCCCATTGTCCCGAACTGAATAGGACTCATTCTTAATTACAACTTTCCCAATAAGTGAGACTATACGACGTCCATAAAATTCGTTCTGTTTTGCCAAAACCCATTCATTTTTTAATGGTTGGGAAAGTCCGATGCTCTTGTTGCTGAAAATTCTTCATGCCTACCGCAGAAATAGCCACAGGTTTTTGGATTTTGGCGTATTTTTCCCTCTGTGTTTTCTTGTAAATATAGTCAATAGTATATATATAAGACTATACACGAAGAGGGTGATATGCTTATTCCAAAAGAGATCTTAGCCGTAGAAAGGCCGAAGAATTCCATCGTCATCGCCTAGGGGAAGAGACGCGACCGCTATGCCGTCAGAGCGAGGGTTGGGTGCAGAAGTGATGGAGAGCGGAGGCTTCCGATTAACGGGCCTACCATCGGGCACATTATCGACGGCAGGTATATCAGCCTAGAAGAGAAGGCACGTTCTGCTGTCTCCGTTGGTGCGGTAGATCTAAAAGATTGGGCTAATGTCATGCTTGCACAGAAGCTTTTTGGCCCTGTGCTCGATGAGCTGTGTGAAATCTACAACAGGGATGACGCACTGAAGATTTGGGCCATCGCGGTACTAAGGGTCTGCTTTGCTGGGATTAAGGATTATGAGCTGAAGGACGCCTATGAGGAGAGCTTCCTCTCTGAGCTATATCCTGGGCTTCATCTTTCAAAGAACAGTGTATCCACGTTTCTCAACAACCTCGGTCGGGTGTAAAGGGCGGCAGCAATTGTTTGATCAGGCGTTTTCCCACCACTCCCCCATAATCCTTGTGCCAAAATTCTCTCTGTAATTTCTTTCACACTCAATGGTCCATTAGAAGCTTTGAGAATCGTAATTGCAGCTTCCTTTATTGTCATACCTTCACTCCTTACTCTGGCGCTCATTCGACTGAGGGGTACAAGCATCGACTCCTTGGGTCAATCACATCGGGTGGAATCAACACAGTTTGATGAGTCTCTTCACTTAACATGATTCTGCCTATGCTACAAATCTAATATCGCATTGTAGCACTACGCCTCATTATAGCCTCATCTCTCCCCAATGGAAGGGGATTTTTAGTTTTTGGGTAGGGATTCAGCTAAGAAGAAGTGCTTAGTAGAATGTATTTGAAAACGGATTGGCAAATCCAAATGCTGGTAATTATAGGTATCTTTAGGTTCTATCACAGTTATTATTTCACGGGGTAAACAATTGAGGAACTGGGATATTGTTCTGGGTGAAGTACATGAAGGCGTGCTCGGCTGCGCCAGTGATAATCAATTGGTTGATTGGTTCATCGACAAATTGGATTTGCAGATCCACTTCCCGGGCAAGATTGGAAAGGGTTCGACAGCGTTGGCGAATCGTATTACTCATCAAGGGGTAAAGCTTCCAGTTATTACCCCCAAGAAGGATTCGTTGGGGATTCAGAATATCGAAGAGTTCAGCAAGCACCTCTCCTATTTTAAGAGCAGTAAATTCGATACGTTCCGCCACCCTTGGCTCATTCTTGGCTCGCTCAAGAAGATGCTCGGAGTACGCCAAAGAACCAATGTTCAGCAAGAGCTCCTCATCCCCTAAATCTTGAGCGATTGTTGTTATCGGAACTACTGTTCGCATACATCCAACGTTTCCGCACTTTGAACACACCCTATCAACTTCGGTGAGTTTAAGGTGACCTAGCTCACCCGCAAAGCCATGAGAGCCATGGTAAAGCTTGCCATCTACGATTACTCCAAGCCCAATGCCTTGGGTAAAAAGGAGGAACAGATGGTTGCTCTGCCCATTGGGCATTGCTTTTAATTGGCTATAGGCAGCAAGGTTCGCGTCATTTTCAATTAAAATGGGTAGATGAGGGAAATAATTGCGTAGGTGCATTTTTAGATCAACTCGCTCCAAGAGTGGATTTGAAGATTGCATCAATACTCCCCGTTGTTGACTAAATACTGCTGATACTCCAATCGAAATAGCAAACAGCTTGCCCTCAAACCCTTTCGTAACATCTTGGTAGAGCTTTGCAATGGCCTCCCCTAGTGCTTCAATCGAGGTGATATGCGCTGTCTCAGCTCGTTTTTGGGTCAATACTCGATTCGATAAATCAACTAACGCAATAATGATGTAGTCAGTGTGGTGCATATCCAAGACTACGCTATAGGCAAATTCAGGAACAAATGAGAGTGCTTGGGCGTTTCGCCCCCCTGTAGCAAATGGCTTTGGAACTGAGACGAGCATCCCCTGATCAAGGAGGGTGCTACAGATTGAAGAGACAGAGGCAAAGGTTAAATCAACTGCATCCGCGAGCTGGCGACGAGTCATTGGGCCATTCTCGCGGAGTGCTGAATATACTTTAATTGTATTCGCCACTCGGACATCCGTAGTGGTAGTAATTGTCATTACGCTCTTCCTCTAATTGGGCGAAGCATACCAAAGCAACGGAGACTCTTCAAGCTTCCAAGCCAAGAAGAGTTGCTCCCGTGTCGTAGAATATTGCGCGTAAATCTTCATCGGTGACATTCAGAAACCGGAAGATTCGATGCTGTTCTTCTAAGTACGCTGAAGCAAATCCCCGTGGAAGCCATGAAGAATCGGTTGCGAAGATAATCCTTGATGGGCCAACAGTTTCAAGGAACTTCCGAATGACGTCCTCTAAAGTGAGTTGGTACGGCATCCAGCGTAGCCATTGGTTACTTCCAGAGGTGTCAACATAGACGTTCGGACGCGTCCAGCAGAGCTGAAGTAGATCGCCCATGTGGGTACACCCAAAGTGGGGAACGATAAAGTTGACCCGCGGGAAATTCTTCGTCACATTCGCAATGGCAAGAGGTGAAATATTCGTCGCAGCTGGAATTCCACCAGCAGCTCCAAGTAAGCCAAAGTGAGGGAGCACTGGCTTATTGTACGCCTCACACACCTCCCACAAGGGATAATAGCGCTTATCATCGAGTGGGGTATCGACCTTTGGGCTGAGCAGTTTATACCCAAGAAGTCCATACTCAGAAAACGCCTTTTCTAATTCATCAGCAGCATTTGGGGAGTCGGGATGGTGATGGGCAAAACCGTAGAAACGATTAGGAGCTTGTTTCACAATTTTCGAAAGTCGTTCATTTCCTCCACCCGAAACCCACACGATCTTTTCGACACCCTTCGCATCCATGTCAGCTATGTATGCCTTCACCAACTCATCATCCTCTAGTGGAGGCGTTGGCTCGGGGAAGTTATACGCTTTGCGCCACACCGTGTGGTAATCACGGCTATTGGTTGTATCGAACTCTACTTTTGTGTCTTCAGGATAGTCGGGAAACCACGCTCCTTTCACAGGAAAGTGACAGTGGAAATCTAAAACAGGAAGATCTTGAATCATGGGTTACTCCTTTACTCCCGTAAGAGCGATACCTTGAACGATCTGTTTTTGGAAGATCAAGAAGACAACGAATACGGGGATTGTTGCAACTGCAGCTCCAGTCATGACCATCTCCCACTGGTTTTGGAATTCACCATTGAAGAAAGAGAGTCCAATCGGAAGCGTGTAGCGCCTAATTTCATTGATGACGATCAACGGCCAGAGGAACGCATTCCAGTTACCGATGAAAGAAAAGATAGCCAACGCTGATAGGGCGGGTTTGACGAGAGGGATTCCAATCCGCCAATAGATCGAGAATTCCGAAAGCCCATCAATCCGACCCGCATCAAGGAGGTCATCAGGAACCCCTTCAAAGAAGGATTTCATTAAAAAGGTTCCGAACCCACTCATTAATCCAGGGAAGAGAATCCCCCAATACGTATCAATCCATCCAAGAGTATTGGACATAATGTACCATGGAATGACGAGCATCTCAGTGGGGATCATCATCGTTGATAGAATCAAGAGGAAGATTACCTGTTTTCCTTTGAACGAGTACTTACACAGGGTAAATCCCACTAATGAGTCAAAAAACAACGTTGATAGGGTAACGAGTAACCCAACATAAAGAGAGTTAAAGAACCAGTACGGAAAGTTTCCATTAGCAAATAGGCGAAGATAATTTTTGGATGATGGGTTCTTGGGGATAATTGAAAGGGAATACACTTCCGCTCCAACCTTCATCGAGGTGGCAATCATCCAGACAAAAGGGAAAATCATCGCTAAGCCAAAAATTAAGAGAATCACGTGCCGAGTGAGCTGAAGGACAGGAATTTTAATTTTCATTGCCAACCACCTTCATTTGCACCAACGTGATCAAAAGAATGATGATGAAAAGCACCACCGTCATCGCTGCGGCATACCCCATCTTAAACGACTTAAATGCATTGTTATAAATGTGCAGCACCAGTGGTTTTGTTGAATTTAACGGTCCCCCTTCCCCTTGGAAGGTCATATTCATGACTTGAGTAAAAATACGGAGGTATCGAATTGTTCCCGTTATAGTTAAGAAAATCGTTGTTGCCTTAATTTGTGGTAGAGTGATATACCAAAGGAGCTGTCGCTCATTCGCCCCATCAATTCGAGCTGCTTCAAAAAGACTAGGGGAAATAGCTTTTAACCCAGCAAGGAAAATAATCATTTGAAACCCTAAATCTGCCCAAATTGTTGTGGCTAGGATTGAAGGTAGCGCCTGGGTCTTGCTCGTAAGAAACGCTTGGGTCGGCAACCCAAAATGAGAGAGAATATTGTTAAACATTCCAATGGGGAC
>Ga0265293_10006101_pt1 | contig 19562 bp, 15 predicted proteins | sample Munlanlewell138R_FD_192505 | JGI IMG/M metagenome (GOLD analysis project Ga0265293, IMG submission 192505) | Leachate microbial communities from a municipal landfill in Southern Ontario, Canada - Leachate well 138R | ecosystem: Engineered > Solid waste > Landfill > Unclassified | place: Canada... | reverse complement strand
AACTCGAAATTTGGCATTTAAACGGGCCAGCCTAAAAATATTTTTAAATACACGACTCTCAACAAGATTGAATTTTGGGAGTTATTAGACCGGACTCATTAATAAAGATGGAAAAATCGGGGAGAAGATATTTACAATCCCAGATGCCGTGAGATTACCAGCCGTTGAATTTCGGAAGTACCTTCGCCTATCTGCAGCAGGCGCTGGTCGCGGTAGATGCGTTCGATGGGATAATCTTTCATCAGGCCGTATCCGCCATGAATCTGCACGGCTTCGTCGGCTACTTCGCGGGCTACCTCCGAGCAGTAAAGTTTGGCCATGGCGCCTTCTTTGCCAAAGGGCTGTTGGTTGTCTTTGAGCCAGCAGGCGCGGTAGAGGAACCAGCGGGCGTGTTCTATTTTGGTGGCCATGTCGGCAAGTTTAAAGGCGTTGATCTGGAATTTGGAGATAGGTTTTCCGAATTGCCGGCGCTCCTGGGCGTATTTCATGGCCAGCTCAAAGGCGCCCTGTGCAGCGCCCAGCCCCATAGCTGCTATCGAAAGGCGTCCGTTGTCGAGCGTTGAGAGCATTATTTTGGAGCCTTCGCCTACTTTTCCCAGCAGGTTTTCTTTGGGGATGCGGCAGTCGTCGAAGTAAAGCTCGGCGGTGTCGGAGGCGCGCCACATCATTTTGCCGTGCATGGTAACGCGCTTAAATCCGGGCGTGCCTTTTTCGACGATGAAGGTGGTATATTCTTTTCGGCCATCATCGAGGGTTTTGGTAACGGTTTGTACAGAAGAGCCGATGGAGATGTTGGCGGAGCCGTTGGTGATAAAAATTTTGGAGCCGTTGATGATCCAGTAGTCGCCGTCGGGGATGGCGTTGGTTTTGGTGCCGCGCGAGTCGGAGCCGGCCTCGGGTTCGGTGAGGCCAAAGCCCCACAAAGCTTCGCCGGTGCAGAGGCGGGGCAGATATTTTTGCTTTTGTTCTTCGGTGCCGTAGTAGTAAATGGGGCCGATGCCGAGGCTGTTGTGGGCGGCCAGGGTAGCGGCCTGGCTGCCGTCGATGCGGGCTATCTCTTCCACAGCGATGATGTAGGCGAGGGTGTCCATATTTTGGCCGCCATATTTTTCGGGCAGATACATGCCAAACAGTCCCAGCTCGCCCATTTTGCGGGTAAGCTCCGGCGAAAATTCTGCTTTCTCGTCAAGTTGTTGCGCCAGGGGTGCTATCTCGCGTTCGGCAAAGTCGCGCACAGCCTGGCGTATCATCTTTTGGTCGTCGGTAAGTTCAAAGTTCATATTGTGATGTGTTATGTTTTTTTTAATTCAAATTTTTCATCGCGCTCAGTTAGTTAGGATACTTTGGGGCTAAAGCCCCATAAAAACTGATGTTTCTTCAACCCCCGGCCTAAAGGCCGGGGTTTCTTTCAACCCCCGGCCTAAAGGCCGGGGTTAGTGATTCTGTTTGGAGCTAAAGTTCCGAGAAATCTTGCGGCTCCTTAATCCTCCGGCCTTTAGGCCAGGGTTAGTGATAGCTTCTTATCAGAATTTCGTTATTAATTTTCGATTCTAAGCCTCAAAAATAATTATTTCGTCGGATACTCCCGCCGGCAAAGCTGACGTCGCGGCGCGCGGCAGGGATTGGAGCGGCATCCCGCCGCAGTGGCGGTGGATATTTTTGTTGGCGGGCGGATTCCGCATTTGCGGAACACGTACCGCTTACAAAAATACCACCGGCGCAAGACGGATATAGCGGAAAGCCCGTATTGCCGCCCAAATAAAATATCCATTTATCATCATTCATCTTTCCAAAATCGTACATCGTAAATCTTAATTTGTCTTTTATTCTTCCAGCGCCTGAAGCATAAGCACCGGTTTGCTGCCATCGACCATGCGGCCAGCCTTTACGTTTACTTTTTCGACGATGCCATCGCGCGGTGCCAGGATGTTGTTTTCCATTTTCATGGCTTCGACGATGAGCAGCACGCTGCCTTTGGTGACGCTGTGGCCAGGGCTGACGTTGACTTTGACGACTTTGCCGGGCATGGGCGAGAAGATGAGGCCGTCGGCGCCGCCGTCGGGGCTGTCGATGCCGGTGTAGAAGTCTTCGCTGATGAGCAGGTCGTCGCGGTGGATGATAAAGATGTGTCCGTTGACCGAAACGTAGGCGTTGCCCATGTCGTCGTGGGAGATGTCGGCGCGGAAGATGCCTTCGGCAGCTTTGATGGTGATTTTGTTTTGGTTCAGGTGCGTGATCTCCACGGAGTAGCGGCTCTCGTCGATGATGACCTGCGAAAGGCCGGCCTTGTCGGGATAAACGATGACTTCGTAGGTCTGGCTGTCGAGTTTGAGGCGGAAAGAGAGCACGTCGCGCCAGTAGCCGATGCGTTGCCAGACGGTGGATTTCTTATGACATTCTTTGCAGTTGAGATAATACAGCACGTAAGCAGCCAAGGGTGCGTGATAGAGGATGTTGCTGCGTTTGCCTTCGGATTTGTGTACCAGCTCGTCGAGGTGCTCGTCGCAGAATTTGGTGCTGATGGTGTTGTGGATATAGTTTTGCTCCTGAAGCAGCTCGATGAGAAAACGGATGTTGGTTTTGATACCTTGTATGATGTAGTCTTTGAGCACGTCGATCATTTTGGTGCGCGCCCGTTCGCGGTCGTATTCCCACACGATAACTTTGGAAATCATGGGATCGTAAAAGCTGTGGATGGTGGAGGCCTGGTTGGTGCAAGCGTCGATGCGCACGCGGTGGTTTTCGGGCTCGCGGTAAAAGATCATCTTTCCGGGCGACGGCAGGAAGTTGTTGGCAGGGTCTTCGGCATACACGCGGCACTCGATGGCATGGCCTTTCTGGCTGACGTCGGCCTGGCTGAAGCTGAGCGGGTTGCCGGCGGCTACCAATATTTGTTCCTGTACCAGGTCGATGCCGGTGACCATCTCCGTTACGGGATGCTCCACCTGGATGCGGGTATTCATCTCCAGAAAATAAAAGTTGAGTTCTTTGTCCACCAGAAATTCGATGGTGCCGGCATTGCTGTAATTGATGGCTTGTGCAATTTTGACCGCTGCCTCGCCCATCTTTTGGCGCACTTCGGGCGTAAGGGTAGGGGAGGGCGACTCTTCGATAATCTTTTGATAACGCCGCTGGATGGAGCATTCGCGCTCGAAAAGATGCACCACGTTGCCGTGTTTGTCGCCCATCACCTGAATCTCGATGTGGCGGGGTTCCTCTACATATTTTTCGACAAATACAGTTCCATCACCAAAATATGTTTTGGCTTCGCGCTGTGTGGCTTCGATGGTTTCTGGCAGCTCTTTCAGGTCGCGGACGATGCGCATGCCTTTGCCACCGCCACCGGCTGCAGCTTTTACCAATATGGGTAATGGGATATTCCCAGCCAGTCGGATGAGCGTTTCGGTATCGCCCGTAACGCCTTGCGTGGTGGGAACATTTAGTTTTTTTACAAATTCGCGCGATTCGATTTTGTTGCCCATGAGCTTGATGGCACGGGTGTCGGGGCCGATAAAGGTGATGCCGCTATTTTCGCAGGCTTCCACCAGCGCCGGGTTCTCGCTCAGGAAGCCATAGCCCGGATGGATAGCATCGGCGCCGGTTTCGCGGGCGATGGCAATGATTTTATCGACATTTAAATAGGTGTCGGCCAGCTCCTGTTCGCCCAGGCAGTAGGCCTCGTCGGCAAACGAGACGTGCCACGAGTCGCGGTCCACTTCGGCATACACGGCTACGGTGCGGATGCCCAGCGCCTTTGCAGCACGCATCACGCGGATGGCTATTTCGCCGCGGTTGGCGATGAGGATTTTATCGAATAATTTATTCATAATGTATCATTTTATCCAATTGGGTTTGCGCTTGTTCAGGAAAGCGTTCATTCCTTCCTGGCCTTCGTCGGAGGCACGTATTTCGGCAATCATCTTAGCGGTGTAGGTGATGGCTTCCTGCAGGGTGAGCTTGTTGGCGATCTGATCGATCAGGTTTTTGCAATGCGTCATGGCTTTGGGGCCGCTGGTGCGCAACAATGAAATTACTTCCTGCACCCAATTTTCGAGCTGATCGGCCGGCAGGGATTTGTTGACGAGCCGGTGGTGTTCGGCTTCCACTCCTTTAAAGCGTTTGCCCGTCAGCATCAATTCTTTGGAGCCATATTCGCCCACGCGCTTGGTGACGTAAGGCGAGATGCAGGCGGGCACGATTCCGATTTTTACTTCGCTAAGCGAAAAGGTAGTTTCATTATCCGCGTAAGCGAAATCGCAGGCTGCGAGCAGTCCGTTGGCGCCACCGATAGCTGCTCCGTGCACCACCGCAATGGTGGGCTTGGCGCAGGTATAGATAGCATAAAAACATTTGGAGAGGTTGAGGCTCTCGGCGTAATTTTGCTCGAAAGTATAGCCGGCCACGCCGCCCATCCAGTGCAGGTCGGCCCCGGCGCAAAAGGATTTGCCGCGCCCGCGCAACAGCACCACACGTACTTCGGGCATCGCGTTGACTTTGGTGAAAATGTCGAGCACTTCGCTGATCATCACTTCGTTGAAGGCGTTGTGGATTTCGGGACGGTTGAGCCACACGGTGCCTGTGTCGCCGGAAATTTCAAATTGGATGGTTTTGTAGTCTTTCATTAAAAATAAAATTTTCAAAAAATTTTGATGAGATGTGTCATGTGCCTGAAGGTTCCCAGGTTTTGATTTGTTTGCGATGACTCATTTCGGCTATTCGCAGTGTTATTTATTAATAATAATTTTTCCGGCATCAAGCAGGTGGCCTTCTGCGGAAATGGTGTAGAGGTAGAATCCGGTTGGATACGCTGCAACATCCACCTGTAGTGGTTTGTCTTTGTAAATAAATTGTTTGATCGGTCGGCCATCAATCGTAGCAATCTGAATCTGAAACTCTGAAAAGCCAGTCGTTTTTTCGATTAGGATATTAATAATATCGTTGGCCGGATTGGGAAAAACTTTGGCGCGGTTGGGCTGTATGAATGGTTTGTTTTCGATACTTGTCCAGATCAGCCACTGATCGAAGAGTACCTGCAGCGAGTCGATAGGTTCGACGCCGTAAGGTGTGGAAGGCACCAGCAGATCGCACCACCACTGGCCGGGCAGTGCATCCACTTTGGCTACGCGCACAAATGCCGAGAGCGACGAAGTGCCCTGGCTGAGGCAGCGTGTGTCGGCACCCGGCACGTTGGCGCCCTGAAGTGCAGCCATCAGCTTTTCGGCCAAAGTGCCGTCGGTGCGGAGAAAACGCGCTTCCATCGAGTCGAGGATTTGCTGCCCCAGCAGGATGTTGCCCTGTATGGCATAATTGGAGCCGGTGATGTGGCTTTTGTAATTAGAGCAGTTGGTACCCGTAAAAGCGGCACTACGTGGATGCCCATCTTCATCTGTGTCAACAATCCCATATTGCCGCACCTGCGGGTTGTTTTGTTCGTCGTTGGCCACCAGCCAGTCGATGATCTCCTGTGGCGCCATGCCATCCATCATCCGGTTGTGGGCATTTTGCTGGTTGGCCGGGCGCCACAGCGCCTGTGTGTGGATGCCGCCACGACCCGCGATGATATCGTTGATGATGAGAACGCCGGTAGGGATTGCGTTCTCGTCGATGCAGGATGCACCGGCTCCGCCAATTTCGCCCGTTATTGTATCCACAGCAATGATGGAGAAGGTGTCCTGGGCAGATGCGGTGATCGTGATCAGCGCAAATAAAAATGTGATAATTTTATTCATGAAAATTATTTTTTTGGGAACGTAGAGACGCACTGCCTGCCCCACCTCCAAGCGGGAGCCGTAAGTTTGTACATTCCTGATTATTATTAATTTGGAGACGCACCTCCGCGCGTCTTTACATTCCATACATTCCTATTACATTCTAAATATGCCGAATTTGGTTTCCTCGAATTTTTTATTGAGTGAGGCGGCGATGCCCATTGCCAATATTTTGCGGGTGTCGATGGGATTGATGATGCCATCGTCCCAGAGGCGCGCAGTGGAATAGTAGGCCGAGCCTTCTTCTTCGTATTTCCTGAGGATTTCCTGGCGCATAGTTTCGCGCACGGCGTCGTCGAGTTGTTGGCCTTTTGCGGCAAGCTGATCTTCTTTTACCTGAATCAGCACGCCGGCTGCCTGCTCGCCGCCCATCACTGATATTTTGGCATTGGGCCACATCAGCAGAAGACGTGGATCGTAGGCGCGACCGGCCATGGCGTAGTTGCCGGCGCCAAAGGAGCCGCCAAAAACCACGGTAAATTTAGGCACTCCGGCATTGGCGGTAGCGTGCACAAACTTGGCTCCGTCGCGGGCGATACCGCGGCGCTCGTATTCTTTGCCTACGATAAATCCGGTGATATTTTGCAGATAGATGATGGGCACCTTCCTGAAGGCACAAAGCTCAATAAAATGGGCGCCTTTGAGCGACGACTCGCTGAAGAGCACGCCATTGTTGGCGATGATGCCTACGGGAAATCCCATGATGTTGGCAAAGCCTGTGACCAGCGTAGGCGCATAGCGCGCTTTAAATTCATGAAAGCGGCTGCCGTCCACCATGCGGGCGATAATTTCTTTAGAATCGACAGGTTTGCGCAAATCGACGGGTGCGATGCCATAAAGTTCTTCGGGGTCATAATAAGGTGCCTCTATTGGCGAAAGCTCCAGGGTTTGTTTTTCTTTTTTGGGAAAGGTTTGGAAAATGTTTCTGCAAATCTGGATGGCGTGTCGGTCGTTTTCGGCCATGTGGTCGGCAACGCCTGAAATGGCAGTATGCACGTCGGCCCCGCCGAGCTCTTCGGCCGACACTTCTTCGCCGGTGGCGGCTTTTACCAAGGGCGGACCGCCGATAAATATGGTTCCCTGTTTTTTTACGATGATGGTTTCGTCGCTCATGGCGGGAACATAAGCGCCACCGGCTGTGCACGATCCCATTACAATGGCGATCTGCGGGATGCCAATCGACGAGAGCTGCGACTGGTTGTAGAAAAATCTGCCAAAGTCGAATCTGTCGGCAAATACGCGTGCCTGTTCCGGAAGGAAGACGCCTCCGGAATCGACCATGTAAACGCAGGGCAGATGATTCTCGATGGCGATTTGTTGGGCGCGCACGTGTTTTTTGATGGTTTCGGCCACGTAAGTTCCGCCTTTTACCGTAGCGTCGTTGGCCACGATGATGCTTTCGCGACCATGTATTACGCCGATGCCGGTGACGATGCCTGCCGAGGGAAACCCGTCGTCGTGCATGTCGCAGGCTGCCAGCGACGACAGCTCCAGAAAAGGCGTGTTGCGGTCGATGAGCAGGTCGATGCGCTCGCGTGCCAGCAGCTTGCCGCGTTTTTTGTGTCGCTCAACGGATGCCTGTGGGCCGCCTTTGCGCACCTGTCGAAGCCGCTCGCGGTAAAGAGTTAAAATTTCCAGGTATTTGTTTTTGTTGGCAGTAAACTCTGCGGAAGCGACGTCTATTTTGCTTTCTATTCTGTACAAAATGAAGTAGTTTTTGTGGTGGATAATGGTGATATCGTCCAAAAATGCAAGGGTAAAAATAGAAAGATTGCCTGAACCCTGTGTAGGATGGGTTTTATTTTAACATAAATTAGGTGTTTGATGGCTGATTAATTGGCTGTTTTTTAAAACTAATTAACCCGGTCGCCAGCGCTTTTTGGGATATTTTTGCAGCCATTCTTTATTTATTAAAAAAAACTGAACGCATCATGCTTAACGAAAAAGACTTCCGGCAGATAGAAGAGAAAGGTATCAGCCGCCAACAGATTGATCAGCAAATCGAAAATTTTAAAAAGGGATTTCCTACGGCACAACTTACGGCTGCCGCTACTCCTGGTGACGGTATCCGGGTGTTTGATGAGAAAGATATAAAGCAGTTGGCCGGCTATTACGATCTGCACAGCAGCGAGCACCGGTTGCTAAAGTTTGTACCGGCTTCGGGAGCGGCAACGCGTATGTTTAAGCATCTTTTTGAATTTGCCGAAAAGTACAGCGGCAGCGATGAGGAGATTGCAACACTGCAAAACCAAAAAGGAACCGACAGCACGTGGCATTTTCTTCAAAATATTGATAAATACGCTTTTGCCGACGATCTGAGAGCAGCGCTTCACAATGCCGGTCATGACCTCGATGCGCTCTTGCAACAAAAAAAATATGATGTGGTGGTGCAGTATCTGCTGGATGATAAAGGTTTAGGTTATGCTAATTTGCCAAAAGGCCTGCTAAAATTTCATCAATACCCGGATGCCTCCCGTCGCGCACTCGAAGAGCACCTTGTAGAGGGCGCGCACTATGTGGCTGATGCCGAGGGCGTGGTTCAGCTCCATTTTACGGTGTCGCCGGAGCATCGCGAGCGCTTTGAGCAGGCCGTGGCGCAGGCATCGCCGGAATATGAAAAGCGCTTTGGCGTAAAATATCAGATCACCTTTTCGGAACAAAAACCTTCCACCGACACCATCGCCGTTGATATGAACAATGAGCCTTTCCGCGATGCCGACGGCAGCCTGGTATTTCGCCCGGGCGGTCATGGCGCGCTCATCGAAAACCTCAACGACTTGAAAGGCGACATCATTTTTATCAAAAATATCGACAACATCGTGCCCGACCGCCTGAAGGAAGTTACTCATCTTTACAAAAAAGCTATTGGCGGATTGTTGCTAAAGCTCAAAGCCCAGGTGGACGAATATCTGCAGCAGCTCGAAGGGGGAGATGTTTCTAAAGAGCTGTTCGATGAAATAATAGCTTTCGCAAAAAAAGATCTGATGATACAATTATCTGATGATTTTGATAAATTGAGTAGCGGTGAAAAGCGTGATAAACTTTTCGGATTGCTCAATCGCCCCATGCGTATCGCCGGAATGGTGAAAAATGAAGGTGAGCCGGGGGGTGGCCCTTTCTGGGTGCGCAACGAGAAAGGAGAGGTTTCGCTGCAAATTGTGGAATCCTCGCAGATGGACATGAATAACCCACAACAAAAAAAGCTGGTGAGCGGGGCCACCCATTTCAATCCGGTAGATCTGGTGTGCAGCGTACGCGATTATCGTGGCGAAAATTTCGACTTGCATCACCACATTGATGCCTCTACGGGTTTCATTTCTAAAAAATCAAAAGATGGCAAAGACCTCAAAGCACAGGAACTGCCTGGCCTTTGGAACGGCGCCATGGCCGATTGGATTACTCTTTTTGTAGAGGTGCCCATCGACACTTTTAATCCGGTGAAAACCGTCAACGACTTGCTGCGCCCACAGCATCTTAATGCGTAAATTTTTAAAAAATAATAAACGCTGTAGCGCCGTTAGCTGCAATGCTGTATCTTTGCAAGTGCAAACATTTAAAATCATGACAAATGATAACCGAAGATAGCCAATTTGTTCTCGACAGCGCCCACGAAGGCATGCGCAACGCCATAACGCACCTCGAGCGCGAGTTTCATAAGATAAGAACCGGCAAGGCTTCGCCGGCCATGCTCGAAGATGTTAAAATTGATTATTATGGCGTGATGACACCTCTGAACCAAGCGGCCAACATCAACACCCCCGATGCCCGACAAATCGTGGTGCAACCTTTCGATCGCAGCACGCTGCCGGTGATGGAAAAAGCCATCATGGCTGCCAACCTGGGCTTCAACCCGCGCAACGATGGTGAGGTGCTGCGCATACAGGTGCCGCCACTCACCGAAGAACGCCGCCGCAACCTTGTAAAACAAGCAAAGTCGGAAGCCGAAAATTCAAAAGTTGCTATCCGCAGTATCCGCCGCACCGCCAACGACGAGGCTAAAGTACTTAAGAAAGATGGCACACCCGAAGACGAGATAAAACGCCTGGAAGAAGAGATACAGAAACTCACCGACAAATATATCAAAGAGATCGACGAACTGAGCGACCTGAAGGAAAAAGATATGATGGCGGTGTAAAACGGCATTTGCGAAGCCGCGCCTATCTGTTGCTTAAATTGGTGCTGTTTTGCCGTTAATTTCCAAATGACGATAAGTTTCAATATTGAAATCTCAATTTCCCAGACCGTCGCGTGCGACAGAGATTTGCCTTTTCTACCAATATTTTCTATTTGATCAAATCGCTGGCTTTCGCCAAAAAAAAGTGATAATAATTTCGGTTTTATCAGTTAAGATTCTAAACGCGATAGCTCTGATATAAAATTTTGTGGCCATCTGATTACTAACTCCGGCCTTCAGATCGGGGGAAAAGGCAAAAAAATTCTGAGGGTTTTAGCCCAAATCTAATTCGATACAACCATGACAAAGCAAGGTAAAGTATTGCTGCTGATGGTTTTGATGTTGCTGTCTGCAAACCTGGCAGCCCAGCAGTTGCCTGATACGTTGCGCCTTGAGGAGGCGCGCCGGCTTGCCGTGCAGGCCTGGCCGCTGATGCGTCAGCAGGTGCTGCTTGAAAAGGTTTCGCAACTGCAAACCGAAAATCTCAACAAAAACTACCTTCCGCAGCTTGCCGCCAACGCCCGCGCCAGCTACCAAAGCGACGTTACTAAAGTACCGTTAGAAATGCCCGGCGTGGCCATCCCGTCGCCCGACAAAGATATGTACGACTTTTACCTCTCGCTCGATCAGCTCATCTGGGACGGCGGCGCGACTCGTCAGCAGAAGCTCCTGCAGCAAATCGACCTGGAAATTTCGCAGCAACAACTGGAGGTGGAATTTTATAAAATAAAAGAACAGGTAAACGGACTTTATTTCAAAATTTTGCTTTTACAGCAAAGCAGGCAACTTCTCATTAGTAATCAGCAGGCTGTAGCCGAAAAACTTGCCGAGATAGCTTCGGGTGTGGCGCATGGCATGGTGCTCGCCACCAGCGCCGATGTGCTGAAGGCGCAGATTCTGCAGCTCGATCAGAATATCGCCGAAATGGATGCCGACCTGCGCGCCAATTACAACATGTTGGGCGAACTGCTCCAAATGCCGCTTGACGCGAATACCGCGCTGCTGCTGCCCGACCCGCCCGTTTATACTTTATCATTTCAAAACCAGCGTCCGGAATATCTGTTGATGGGCATGCAGCAAAACAAGTTGCAGCAATCGCAGCGACTGACCACCTCGGCTTACATGCCCAAATTGATCGTAAACGCAAGAGCCGGATACGGCAAGCCCGGCCTCAACATGCTCAGCAATGCATTCGACGCCTATTATTTGCTTGGGGTAGGATTGCGGTGGGACATCATCAACTGGAATAAGAAGAACAATCAATTGCAATTGCTTGAGATCAACAGCGTCATCATCCAAACACAAAAAGAGGCTTTCGACCGCAACACGCGCGTGCGGGTGATTGACGACATTGCGCAGATCGAAAAATATAGCAGCCTGATGGAAAAAGACAATGAGATTATCATTTTGCGCCAACGCATAACCAGAGCAGCAGCATCGCAGCTCGACAACGGCAGCATTACTTCTTCGGCGTACCTCGATGAGCTAAACCGCGAAACGCGCGCCGCCATGGAGCTGGAGCTGCATCGCATACAACGCTCGATGGCAAAAGTGAATTATCTTAAAACAATCGGGGCTTTATAAATTCCGAATTTTAAAAATGAAAAACATGACCAGCTTTTTTTTGAAGATAGGGTTCGCTTTCGCAATAACATTTTCGATTGCCGCCTGCAACGACCGGGATAATTTGTCGGATGCTTACGGCAATTTTGAAGCTGTCGAAGTTACCATTGCTGCGCAGACCTCGGGCGAGATCATGCAATTCGACATAGAGGAAGGCGAGCAGCTTGTGGCCGGGCAACGGCTGGGATTTATCGATACCATCGCACTTAGCCTGCGGCGCAGCCAGCTTGTGGCACAGCGGCAGGCTATTTTCGATCGTATCCCCAACTTAGATGCACAGGTGGCGGTGTATCTTCAACAAAAAGAAAATATGAAACGCGACCTCAAGCGCATCGAAAAAATGTATGAAGAAGGCGCTGCCACCCAAAAACAGCTCGACGACATCACCGGACAGATGGAGGTGATCGACCGGCAGGTGACGGCGGTGAAAAGCCAGAAGCAGGCGGTGTATAGTGAGATGAAATCGCTGGAACAACAGATTTTGCTGGTGGATGAATCGATCCAAAAATCGTTGATCATCAATCCGATGAAAGGCACTGTGCTTACCAAATATGCCAACGCCCACGAGATGGCTGTGCCGGGGAAGGCGCTTTATAAAATTGCCGACCTCAATCCGTTGAAGCTCAAAGTGTATATCAGCGGCGACCAGTTGCCCAACCTCCGCCTGAACGATAGTGTGGAGGTTTGGATAGACCGCACTGCTACCGAAAACCGGCGCCTGACTGGGCGCGTGAGCCAAATCAGCGACAATGCCGAGTTTACGCCCAAGATCATACAAACCAAGCAGGAGCGCGTTAACCTGGTGTATGCCGTCACCATACTTGTGCCCAACGATGGCAGCCTGAAGATTGGCATGCCCGCTGAGGTGAATTTTGTGAAACACCCGCAGCCATGATTCCGGTTGAGGTTATAAATGTCAGCAAGGCTTATGGCAAAGTGCAGGCGTTGCACGACATTAGCCTGCAGGTGCAGCCAGGCGAGATCTTCGGGCTGATAGGTTCTGACGGCGCTGGGAAGACCACGCTGTTTCGCATACTCGTAACGCTGCTGCTTGCCGATAGCGGAAAAGCAAGTGTGTTGGGACACGATGTGGTGAAAGATTACAAAGCCATCCGGCAAAAGGTGGGCTACATGCCCGGACGCTTTTCGTTGTATCCTGATCTGACCGTAGAAGAGAACCTCTCCTTTTTCGCAACTATTTTTAAAACTACGCTACACGAAAATTATGATCTGATCAAAGATATTTATCACCAGATAGAACCTTTTAAAGACCGGCCGGCCGGCAAGCTTTCGGGTGGCATGAAGCAAAAGCTGGCGTTGAGCTGTGCGCTGATACACCGGCCGGAGGTGCTTTTTCTGGACGAACCCACCACGGGCGTGGATGCCGTGTCGCGCATGGAGTTTTGGGACATGCTTCAGCGCATCAGCAGCCAGTGCATTACTATCATGGTATCGACACCTTATATGGACGAGGCGCAGCGGTGCCACCGGGTGGCACTGATTCAGCAAGGTACCATCATGCAAACCGATACGCCTGATGCCATCATCCGGCAGTTTCCGCATCGCCTTTTTGCCGTCAGCACCCGCGATACCTTTCGTCTCATTCAGGATTTGACAGATTTCAGCCGAACGCGTACCGTTTTCCCGTTTGGTCAGGCTTTGCATCTTACGCCAGCCGACGATCGATTGCAAGCCGGTGAGATTATGGAATTTTTAAAAAGTAAAAATCACACCAACATTAGCGCAAGCGAAATAAAACCCAACATCGAAGATTGTTTTATGGATTTGATGCAGCAAAAACAAAGCATGTAAAGTGATTCCAAATCAGCCTGGACAAATATCAATAATAACATGAGCTTAGCACCTTACTCTTACAACGACAACGAAAACATCATCAGCGTAAGCGGGCTGTGGAAAAAGTTTGGGACGTTTGCTGCCGTAAAAGATTTGAACTTTACGGTGCGGCGGGGTGAGATATTCGGGTTTTTGGGTGCCAATGGTGCCGGAAAAACCACGGCCATAAAAATATTATGTGGCCTCTGGAAACCGACGGCAGGGGAGGCGAAAGTTGCAGGTTACGATATTTATACCCAAAGCAATCTCATCAAAAAAAACATTGGCTACATGAGCCAGAAGTTTTCGTTGTACGAAGATTTGACACCGGTGGAGAATATCCGGTTTTATGGCGGTGTGTACGGGCTTTCGCGGGCTGATATTCGCAGTCGTACACGTGCGGCTTTGGAGGAGCTGGGGTTGGAAGATGTTAAAGACAAGCCCATAAAATCGTTGCCGCCCGGCTGGAAACAAAAGCTGGCATTCAGCATCGCCATGCTGCACCGTCCGGCCATTATTTTTCTGGATGAGCCTACCGGTGGCGTCGATCCCATCACACGCCGGCAGTTTTGGAACATGATCTATCAGGCGGCGGATCAGGGCGTAACCATCTTTATCACCACCCACTACATGGACGAAGCCGAGTATTGCCACCGCATCTCCATCATGGTGGACGGGCGTATAGAAGCCCTCGACACACCACAAAATCTCAAAATAAAATACGAAGCTGCCGACATGAACGAAGTTTTTCTGAAGCTGGCGCGAAAGGCTGATTAGTTTTGTTTATCCGCTCAATTTGCGAGAAACTGCGGATGTTTTTTGGATTACTTTTGCCAGTGCATCTATCAAAACAAAAAATATGCTGATAAAAAATAGACATGTGGCTTTACTAATAATATGGATCACTTTGCTGGCTGCCGGATGTAATGGCAATGATGATCAGGAAGTTATCTGCAGTGATGAGTTTAAGACTATCGGCGTGAAGGTTATCGGCGGCAGGCTCGACGATTTCTATACCATACGCATGGCCACTGCCGACACAATTCGCTTTACCGAAAGCGGGCAGTATCCGCTCAGCAATTGGTATCCAATCCTCGACGACAGTTACCAACCGCTGCTGGAAGGCACGCGTGAAGATTTTATTTTTGCAGGAATAAAAAATGCCACGGAAGTCGTCAGGCAGCAATTTTCTATTGGCGCCGATGTTTGTCACATCATCAAATACAGCGGCCCGGTGGAGGTGAGTTATTAGGTTTTCTGCTTTTTCTTTTTCGCTGCCGGAAACAGCACATTGTTCAGGATGAGGCGGTAGCCCGGAGAGTTGGGATAGAGATTGAGATCGGTAGGCGGATCGCCCACCAGATGGCGGTAGTCTTCGGGGTCGTGGCCGCCATAGAAAGTGAAGGTCCCAAAGCCGTACTCGCCGTGAATGTAGCGTGCTTCGCCCGCAGCTTTATTTTCCCCCATAATCAGCACATTTGGTTTTACATACTTTGAATTAAAGGCTGTTGTTTGTCCCATAAAACCTTTGATTACCTGCATGTGGTTTTGGCAGAGCATGGTAGGCACCGGATCCCATTTGGCTGAGAAGTCGAAAAGTGTGAAGAAATCATTTTGCTCGTTGATGCTTCGTGAACGGGTATCGGTGACGTCGATGGAAGAGATCTCATATTCGTATGGGTTGGTCGAGATTTGGAAATCGCGAAAAGCGAAACAGTTGTCAAAATTGAGGCGTTGCTGTGCGTTGGGGTCGGGCGGGTCGCCGTCGAACATAACATCCACAATGTCGACCCCATCGGCTGCCAGCGCCACATCGAAGCTGTCGGGAGCCGAGCACATCGAAAACAGATAGCCGCCGCCTGAAACAAAGTCGCGGATGGTTTTGGCAACAGCCAATTTGAGCTGCGAAACTTTGTCAAATCCCAGCATGCGGGCATTTTCTTCGTTAACGCGCACATCCTCCTGATACCAGGCTGCCGTGCGGAAAGCGCGCCAGAATTTTCCGTACTGCCCCGTAAAGTCCTCGTGGTGCAGATGCAGCCAGTCGTACATAGGAAGGACGCCTCCCATAATTTCATTGTCGTAAACTACATCGTAAGGTATTTCGGCGTAGGTGAGTGCCAGCGTTACGGCATCGTCCCAGGGCAAGCGGTTTTTGGGCGAGTAAACGGCGATGTGTGGTGCTTTGTGCAGCTTCACTTCATCCATGTTCACTTCGGCCCGGCCTATCTCCAGCAAGATCTGCTGCGACTGCACATCAGCAATCACCTCATAGCTTACCCCGCGTATTACCATCTCATTTTCTATCTGCTGATGATGCTGGCACATAAAGCTTCCTCCGCGGTAATTGAGCAGCCAGCTCACCTCCACTTCGCGCTCCAGAATCCAATAGGCCACACCGTAGGCCTTCAGGTGGTTTTTCTGTGTGTTGTCCATCGGGATGAGCAGATAAGCTGCCTGACTGGTGAGGATCGTTAACAAAAAAAGTAGGGTGATCAAATATTTTTTCATGATGCGTTATGATTGATTGTCAGCATTAATAATGAAAAATGCCGGCTGTTATTGTGGAGGCGTTGTTAGAATGGTGCACCGTCGCGGTCTTCCTCTGGCGGAATAAATTCGTCATTGCCGCTCCTGCGCGGATGCGTGAAATCGTCGTTGTTGTTCATTTTACTTTGGAAGGTAATCACGCGATCATCGAAAGCATTGTTGGGAGCCATGGCTTCGTCACCCGGATAGTTAAACTTGGCATTGCTATCGGTAAATTGCGCAAACTGTGCGATAAAGCGTAGTTTAACATCGGCAAGAGCGCCGTTGCGGTGCTTTGCGATGATGAGTTCGGCCATGCCTGCCGAAGATGAGCCATCTTCCATTTCATCTATTTTATAATATTCGGGGCGGTAGATGAAGAGCACCATGTCGGCATCCTGCTCGATAGCGCCCGATTCGCGGAGGTCGGAGAGGATGGGTTTTTTTAGGCCTCCTCGCGTCTCCACCGAGCGGTTGAGTTGCGAAAGCGCCACAATAGGTATGTCGAGTTCTTTGGCCAGGCTCTTGAGGCTGCGCGAAATGTTGCTGATCTCCTGCTCGCGGTTGCCTTTGTCGTTGCCGCCCTGCATGAGCTGTATATAGTCGATGACGATGAGTTGGATGTTGTACTGCTGCTTCATGCGCCGGGCTTTGGCACGCAGCTCGAAGATAGTAAGAGCGGGCGTATCGTCGATATACAGTGGTGCATCTACCAGACCAACGATGCGTGTGTGAAGCTGTTGCCATTCGTGTTCGCGCAACTGGCCTTTTTTGAGTTTCTCGGCCGAGAGTTCCGTCTCGCTGGCGATCAGTCGTGTCACCAGTTGTACGGCTGCCATCTCCAGGGAGAAAACCGCCACGGGGCGGTTGTAAGTCACTGCTGCATTACGCGCCATAGAAAGCACAAAAGCCGTTTTGCCCATGCCGGGGCGCGCGGCCAGCACCACCAAGTCCGATTTTTGCCAGCCGCCCGTAATATTGTCGAGATCAGTGAAGCCGGTAGGAACACCGCGGTAGGGGCCATCTTGCTTGCTGGCTTTCTCGATGTTTTCGATGGCTTCCCTGACCAGCGAAGTCATATCAGAATGGTCGCGGCGCAGGTTGTTTTCGCTCACCGAGAAGAGCTTTTGCTCGGCTTTGTCGAGCAGGTCGAATACGTCAGCAGAATCCTCGAAGGCTTCGGTAGTGATCTCGGCGGAGATTTCGATGAGACGCCGCTGGATATACTTTTGCAGGATGATGCGGGCGTGGTATTCGATGTTGGCCGCCGAGGCTACCCGGCGTGTAAGCTGCGCAACGTAATAGGCGCCGCCGACAAGTTCAAGGTCGCCGCTGCTCTTGAGCTGGTTGGTAACGGTAAGCATATCGACGGGCTGCTGCTTTGCAAATAATTCGACGATTGCGGAGTAAATCTTGCGATGTGCTTCGGTGTAAAACATCTCCGTCTTCAGAAAGTCCACCGTCTCCGATAGCGCCTTCTGATCGATGAGTAATGCGCCCAGCACCGCCTCCTCCAGGTCGAGCGCCTGGGGCGGTATTTTGCCGTACTCGAAATAATTCTGTGTATGGGTGCGCTGCACTTTCCTGCGGTTCTCAGTATCAGCCACCTGCGTCTTGTTCTGAAATATTTTTTCCTGTTCTGCCATGTTGCAAAATTACCCCATTATGATCGCGATGGAAAAACAAGAGGAATTATTTTTATTAACAATCAGGAAAAGACGATAGATGGGAGCGGTCGGAAGAAGAAAAAGAAATGTGGATTCTTAAATTTTGGAAATTATCTGTGAATCAGAATATCTGACATCCTGAATATGTTTCTGTAATTTTGCTTGTAGTGTATCCAAATTCTTTTTTTGATGTCTAAAAGGTTATAATCAATCATTATTTTTATGAAAAAACAATTCCTCTTTTTTTCGCTATTGCTGGCCAGCCTTGCTGTTGCTGCACAATCTGTCAATACTGCCAAACTCGACTCGCTGTTTCAGCGCATCGACGAAAACGATCAGGGCATGGGCAGCATTTCTATTTTTAAAAATGGAAAGGAAGTGTATCAAAACACTTTTGGCTATGCCAATATCGAAGCAGAGATGCCCGCCGATGCACTTACCAAATACCGTATCGGAAGCATTTCCAAAACATTTACTGCGGTGATCATCATGCAGCTTATCGACGAAAAACAGTTGACGCTTGCGACGAAGCTGGATAAATTTTTCCCGCTTCTTCCCAATGCCGATAAGATCACCATCCATCAGTTGCTGGGGCATCGCAGCGGATTGTACAACTACACCGATAATCCCGAATATGGGCAATGGTGCTACGAGCCTCAGTCGCGCGAGCAGATGCTGCTGCGGGTAAAAGAGGGCGGTGTAGTGTTCGGGCCTGATGAAAAGGCTGAATATTCTAATACCAACTATTTGCTACTTTCCTATATCGCCGAAGAGATTACCGGCCAACGGTACGACGTACTCTTGCAGCAGCGCATCGCCAAACCTTGTGGGCTGCTGAATACTTATTTTGGTGGCGCCACCAACAGCGATCGCAACGAGGCATTTTCGTATGCCCGCGCCACCAGGTGGGAGCTTATGCCCGAAACCAGTACCTCTGCAGCCATGGGCGCCGGCGGGGTAGTGTCGACACCTGCCGATCTGAATCGTTTTATGATTTGCCTTTTCACCGGAACACTCATTAGCGACAGCGCCCGCCAACAGATGGTGGACATTCGCGATGGTTATGGTTTAGGGCTTTTTACCTATCCCTTCTTTGAACGCCAGGCTTTTGGGCACACCGGCGGCATCGATGGATTTCAGGCGATGGCAGCTTATTTTCCCGATGATGAAGTATTCGTTGCCTACACTACCAACGCTGTGTCGATGCCCCGCAACGATATTTTGATTGGTGCGCTGAGCATATTTTTCGGGAAAGATTATCAGTTGCCTGTTTTTTCAGCCGCGTTGACTTTACCACCCGAAAAGCTCGATCGCTATACTGGTATTTATTCTTCCGATGATATTCCGTTAAAGATCACCATTAGCCGCGAGGATAACACGCTTATGGCGCAAGCTACCGGACAGCAGGCATTTCCGCTCACTGCCACCGGCGAGCATCAGTTTGGGTTTGTTCCTGCCGGCATCGTCATGCGGTTCAATCCGGAAGCGAACGAAATGACGCTTATGCAAAGTGGAGGTGTTTATACTTTTCAGCGGGAGTAGTTTTCTTCGAGTGCGGTACTATTGGATGTTTAACTAAGAATATCGCGCTGTGCGCTCTTTTTTTACCACAGAGGACGCAGAGAAGGCACTGAGAAAACAGAGAAAAGCTTTGAATCACCGCAGAGACGGAGCGTTATTATTGTTTTCTCCGCGTCTTGGCGTCTCCGCGGTTTTTTGCTTTTTGAAGAATCACCACAGAGGCACAAAGATCGCGCTGCGCGCTCTTTTTTTTACCACAGAGGACGCAGAGAAGGCACTGAGAAAACAGAGAAAAGATAAGAATCACCGCAGAGGCGGAGAGGCGCAGCGTTATTATCTTTTTCTCCGCGTCTTGGCGTCTCCGCGGTTTTTGCTTTTTGAATAATCACCACAGAGGAATAAAGATCGCGCTGCGCGCTCTTTTTTTTACCACAGAGGACGCAGAGA
>Ga0265293_10006099_pt1 | contig 19564 bp, 15 predicted proteins | sample Munlanlewell138R_FD_192505 | JGI IMG/M metagenome (GOLD analysis project Ga0265293, IMG submission 192505) | Leachate microbial communities from a municipal landfill in Southern Ontario, Canada - Leachate well 138R | ecosystem: Engineered > Solid waste > Landfill > Unclassified | place: Canada... | reverse complement strand
GGGCCCAGGTAGGGTGATCGGCTTTGAGCAAAAGGGTGTGTATCTTGATCTCCACGATCTTAACATGTGGATAGAGGCGATCGCCGACAATTTCTTGCCAGGCAAAGCCCAACGAAGAGGATGGGCTGTTGGGATCTATACCCAATCGGCGTAGGACCAAATCGAGCACTTCTTTGGATTTTAGCGGCTCCCCTTCCTTGCAAACCCGCTCACGCTTATCCTTGGCCACCGTCAAACCTCCCCTCGGCCACAGTATAGAGCAGGCTCTTTTGGCCTTGCAAGGAAGAACTATAGTGCTCATCAGGCAAAAATGTGAAGAACGCTTGGCTGTAAGGTGTAAGATTGGCTAAAAATCGTTCACGTTTTTGATGGTCGAGTTCCAACAAGACATCATCGACCAGGATTACCGGTTTCTTTGCTGTCATCGTCTCATAAAAGGCCATCTGGGCACTACGAAGCACCAATGAGGCGAGGCGCAATTGACCGGTGGAGCCAATTTGGGAGAATGGTTGCCCATCGCAGGTGATGACAAAACGGTCGCGGTGGATTCCACTGGTCGTGGTGTTCATGATTCGGTCCCGTTCGCGATGATTGGCCAGGTACGCTACTACCTCCTCCTCGGTTGCACAGTTGCGCCATGAGGGAGTGTAGCTGACCTCAATATTGACTTCATCACCCGATATCTCTCGATACAGCGGCGGGAATATCTCGTTGAACCGCGCAGTTGTCGCAGTTCGTTCCGCTTGGATGGAGATACCATGGCGGGCCAATTGTTGATTGTAGATGGGAAGAAGGCTGTCTCTGCCCTCCTTGATGGCGAGGTTACGCTGGCGCAGAATCTGGCGATATCGCCGCAAATCATCAAAAAAAAGGGGATTGTACATGCTCATCGTCTGATCGAAGAAGAGACGGCGCGCTTCAGGTTCCCCACGGACAAATGCTATATCGTCGTGACTGAAAACGATGCAGGGGATGTTGTAGATGAGGTGTTTGCGGTCCTTGATGAGCTTTCCATCAAGACTTACGCTCCGTTTGGAATCCTTGTACTCCAGCTCCAGGGTATGCTCAAAAGACTCCTCATCGCCGTAAATACCCACCAACTTGAACTCTTTTTGTCCATTTTGAGCCAATTCACGCAGCTGGGCGGTACGAAATGAGGAGCCATAGCAGAGTGTGTAGAGCGCCTCCAGTAGATTGGTCTTACCCTGGCCGTTGGCGCCAACAAGGATGACCTCTTTTGCATCGAGGTCAATCCATTGGCTCTCCAGATTTCTGAAGTGGTTGGTCCACAGGCGGCGAAATCGCATTAAGGGTTCAATTGCATCGGCATGATCAGGTGCATATAGTCTCGATTACCGTCGGGGACTACGGTCAATGCCCGGGTCGGTTCGGTGAAGTTCAGGCTGAAGTACTCACCATCCATCACCTTCAGCGGAGCAAGCAGGTACGTGTAGTTAAGGCTGATTCTACTCTCAGGACCCTCATACTGACAGGCAATGACCTCTTTGGCCTCACCGCTCTCCTGCTCATCGCTGGTAAGAAGCGCACCTTGTTCGCTGATATCCAGGTAAATTCTGCGGGCTTTGTTCTCCACCAAGAGTGAAACACGCTTCAATGCTTCAAGCATATCCTTGATGCGCATCGTTGCTTGGTACTTCTGCGTCTCAGGGATTACCCTACGGTATGCCGGATAATCGCCCTTGATCAGCGTAGTATAGAAGACACGATTCCCTACGATGGCAAAAAGAAGCTTATCGGTGATGGAGAGCTGCAGCGATCCCTCATCTGCCGAAAGTCGGCGCAGTTCAGTAAGGAATTTGGTGGGGATAATGATTGGGGAGAAGTCTGCAATAGCATCTTCGAAGCTCCTCTCAACAATACCCAACCGTCTACCATCGGTTGCAACCATCGTAAGACCGTCTTTGCTGCGTTCTAAGAACACCCCACAGAGGTACTGCCGCGTATCATCCTCAGCTGCAGCAAAGTGAGTCTGATCAATCATAGTGGTAAACGCGCGCTGGTCGACTGAGAAGTACTCAAGACTCTTTCCATCCTCAAGGGCAGGAAATTCGTCAGCTTTGATGGTGCGCAGTTTAAAATCAATACCCTGCTCAAGTGGCTTGATGGCAAAGGTGCCATTGCTACTGGTGAACTCAATCAGTCCATCAGGAAGGACACGAATAATCTCCAAGAGCTTCTCACAGGAGACCAGAGCTTTTCCACTCTCCTTGATCTCTACAGAAATTTGGGTACTGAAGCCAGAGCGTTGGTCAGTTGCCTTGATGATGAGCGTATCGTCATTGCCTTCCAGATAGACGTTGCTGGTAATGGAGAGGGTATTTTTTTGGCTAGTGAAACTCATTGCATAGATGATTTCAGTGAGGATGGTTTCTTTGCTGCAGACAAACTTCATCTTATTGCTCCTATATTATTAAAAATTAGTAATAGTAGTAATAATAGCACGGATTCTGTGGATAACTGAATAATTCATTGGTTTATCACCGATTATCTTTTCACATCCTGTGGATAACTTTGAAAGATATCCACAATCCTTACACCGGTTATACACCGTTGTCCACAAAAATCCATCGCTATCCACAATTCTTGCAGAGGTTATCCACAAGTTGTTAATCCTTGATTGTCGTCAAATCACGCTTGAGTTTAAGGACGGTGTTGGTGAACGCTTCATCCCCTTTCATCAGTGATTCAACCCGGTCGTAGGAGTGCATGACCGTGGTATGGTCCCTGCCGCCAAATTCAGTGCCAATTTCGGTGGTGGAGAAGTCAGTGATATCCCGGGCCAGGTACATGGCTATCTGGCGTGGCTGGACGATAGACTTGTTCTTCTTCTTTCCCTTTATCTCAAAGCTGGAGACATTGAAGTACTGTCCCACCACTTTGATGATCGTATCGATGGAGAGGGTCTGGCTTGCATGCGCCGCATGGGCGGGCAACACCCCCAACAGCTCCTTGGCTTTATCAAAGGAGACCTCTTGGTTGAGCAGCTCGCTGTAGGCAACCAGCTTGGTGAGGGAGGACTCCAGGTCTCGGACGTTGGTCACTACGTTGGTAGCGATGTAGTTGAGGATCTCCTCACTCATGGAAGCTCCGCGTAGGGAGAGTTTATTCTTTAGAATAGCCATCCGTGTCTCATAGTTAGGTGGCTGTAGGTCAACGTTCAATCCACGTTCAAAGCGCGAGGAGAGGCGGTCGGTGATATTCTTCAGCTCACTGATCGGGCGGTCACAGGTGAAGACCATCTGCTTTTTAGAGTCATAGAGATTGTTGAAGGTATGAAAAAGCTCCTCCTGGGTAGAGTCCTTGCCCTGCAGGAAGTGAATATCATCAATTAATAGGACATCGACCTTGCGAAACTTGTTCTTGAAGTGTTGGGTCTTCTGAGTCCCGATTGATTCAATGAACTCGTTGGTAAACATCTCTGCGGTCACGTACATGACCTTCAGCTCGGGAGTGTTCTCCAGAATATGGTTGCCGATAGAGGAGAGGAGGTGGGTTTTTCCGAGTCCGACACCACCGTAGATAAGGCAGGGGTTGTAGCTGACCCCTGGGTTCTTGGCAATGGCCAGCGATGCGTTGTAGGCAAAGGCGCTGTTATCGCCAATCACGAAGTTGGTAAACTCATAGGAGGCGTTGAGATTGCTCTCACTGCGCATCTTGGCACTCTTTTGTGCAGTGATGGATTGCTTGATCTGGGTTCTTTTTGCCTGTGAGGCAGCCTCGGTGTGACTCTCTTGGGCGGCTGGGGAGGGACGGGCGGCAACTTCAAACTCAACGACGATCTCCTCACCGGTCAATTCGCTGAGCGTATTGACCAAAAGATCGCGGTATCGACTGATTACCGTATCGAGGATGAACTGGCTCGCACCAGATAAAACAACCTTTCTCTCTTCGCTGCGGAGGTAGCTCAACCGGTTGAACCAGGTGTTGTACTCCTGCTCGGGCAAGGTCTCCCGAACCCTCGAAACTGTCTCTTTCCAGAACTCATAATAGCTGTGTTCACCGTCACTCATGCGGCTATTTTACCTTGTAGTGGGACGGGGTGCAAGCATCGAGTGAAAATGAGATGTCCAATAAATACAACTCTTTATAATATAACCAATAAAGAATTGCCAAGAATTGGTGGGATTGCTTGCAACACTTTTCTGTTTTTGCTATAATCAATAAGGATAGATTGTAGAATTTTTTATTATTACATAAGGACATATTGCATGAATGAAGGTAGCTTTGCCGAGCAGGCAACTGATGATCAGTTGCACCAGGGCAATTCAAAAAAGAGCGGCGGATCACAGGGCTATGGAGCATCAAGTATCCAGGTCCTAAAAGGCCTTGAGGCGGTCCGCAAAAGACCGGGCATGTATATCGGGTCGACGAGCATCGACGGGCTGCACCACATGGTCTATGAGGTGATTGACAACTCTATCGATGAGGCCATGGCCGGCTACTGTTCACAGATCAATGTAACCCTTTCCGTCGATGAGGAAGGGCGTCAATTCTGTACCGTTGAGGATGATGGAAGAGGCATCCCGGTAGAGATGCACCCAATCGAAAAACGATCATCGCTTGAGATCGCGATGACCCAACTGCACGCTGGTGGAAAGTTCGATAAGAACTCCTATAAGGTCAGCGGCGGTCTGCATGGTGTTGGAGTCTCCTGTGTCAACGCTCTGTCGGTCTTCATGGAAGTTACCGTCAGCCGCGATGGCGGGGTCTACCGCCAGCAGTACAGCCAGGGAATTCCTACCACTGAAGTCGAGCGTATCGGCGCCACCGACAACACCGGTACCAAGGTGGTCTTCTCTCCTGACTATTCAATCCTTGAGAGCCACCCGTTTGGGTACGAGGTTCTGCAAAGTCGCTTCAGAGAGCTTGCCTTCCTGAATAAGGGAGTCTCCATAACGATATCCGATTATCGCGATGAGGAGCCCAAAACTCAGACCTTCCAGAGTGAAGGGGGCATCGTTCAGTTTGTGAGCTACCTCAATGAGTTCAAGCGGACCCTCATCGATCCCCCAATCTCCATTGAGGGAGAGCGTGATGCCATCAAGGTGGAAATCGCCCTGCAGTACAACGATAAGTACGATGAGAAGATCCTTACCTTCGTCAACAACATCAACACACGCGAGGGAGGGACCCACCTCACTGGATTCCGCACCGGCCTCAGCCGTGTGATAAACGTACAGCTACAGAAGAATCAGAAATTACTGAAGAAGTATGACGAGCGGCTTGAGCAGAGTGATATCTGTGAAGGGTTGACCGCAGTCATCTCCGTGAAGGTCCCCGAACCGCAGTTTGAGGGCCAGACAAAGATGAAGCTGGGTAACTCTATTGTTGCCGGAGTGGTGATGTCCCTCGTCTACGAGAAGTTGGGTAACTACTTTGATGAGTTCCCGGCTCAGACCGAGATAATCCTCACCAAGATTATCAATGCTGCATTAGGAAGGGTTGCTGCCCGAAAGGCGCGTGAGCAAATCCGCAAGAAGAGCGAAGGAGGCGGCCTGCCAGGCAAGCTCGCTGACTGCTCTGAGAAGGATCCGGCAAAATGTGAGGTCTTCATCGTTGAAGGTGACAGTGCCGGCGGTTCGGCCAAGCAAGGTCGAGATCGCCGCTTCCAGGCAATCCTCCCCCTTTGGGGCAAGATGCTCAACGTAGAGAAAGCCCAGGAGTACCGGGTGCTGGGCAATGACAAGCTACAGCCGGTCATCTCCACTATCGGAGCAGGATTGACCCGGTACAACGATATGGGAAAGGATGATGACTTTGAGAGCGATGTGACCTTTGACGTTGATAAGGTTCGCTACCATAAGGTAATCATCATGGCTGACGCTGACGTCGACGGCTCCCACATACGTACTCTTTTGTTGACCTTCTTCTTCCGCTATATGCGCCCCTTGATCGAGGCCGGTTATGTCTACTTTGCCATGCCGCCACTGTACAAGATCACCATTGGTAAGAAGATTGAGTATGCGTACGATGAAGAAGCCCGGATCAGGATTTTGGAAGAAAATGGCGTAACCGATGCCTCCAAAGTGGGTATACAGCGCTATAAGGGCCTTGGAGAGATGAATCCAGAGCAACTTTGGGAGACTACGATGAATCCCGAGACTCGACTCATCAGCCAAATAACCCTCAATGATGCCGAAGAGGCCGACCGCGTCTTCTCCATGTTGATGGGTGAAGAAGTTGAGCCAAGGCGTGCCTTCATTGATGCCAATGCCAGTTATGTGACAAACCTTGATATTTAAGGACGAAGGATAAACCCGTGCAAGAGAACAACCAAGAAAGGACGATCCTTGTAGATGTATCGAAGGAGATGCGTACCTCGTATCTCAACTATGCGATGAGCGTCATCGTCAGCCGGGCTCTGCCCGACGTACGCGATGGCCTGAAGCCGGTACACCGCAGGATTCTCTACGATATGTTTGAGATGGGGCTGAAGGCCTCATCATCTTTCAAGAAGAGCGCCAGGATAGTCGGTGACGTACTGGGTAAGTACCACCCACATGGTGATGGCTCGGTCTACGATGCGCTCGTGCGCCTCGCCCAAGACTTCAGCCTCCGATACCCAGTGGTAACTCCACAAGGTAACTTTGGCTCGATCGACGGTGACCCAGCTGCAGCGATGCGGTACACCGAAGCAAAGATGAGCCGCATTGGCGACGAGATGCTTATCGACATCCAGAAGGAGACAGTGGACTTTGGCCCCAACTACGACGACTCGTTAACTGAGCCGACGGTGTTGCCGGCAGCCTTCCCCTTCCTTCTGGCCAATGGATCAAGTGGTATTGCCGTCGGTATGGCTACCAATATGGCTCCCCACAACCTCACTGAAATCTGCTCAGCAATCTCGGCGGTGATTGAGAATCCTGATATCACCATCGATGAGTTGATGGAGCACCACATCAAGGGTCCGGACTTCCCCGGTGGCGGAGTCATCTGTGGCTTACAAGGATCTCGTGATGCATTTACCACCGGCCGTGGTCGAATCGTTGTACGTTCGCGCTATGAGATTGAGAGTGGGGATCGCGATGTAATCGTCTTTACCGAGTTGCCGTATCAGGTAAACAAGGCCGATTTAGTCAAAAAGATCGATGACCTACGAAAGGATGGCGCGATTCCGATGATCCACACGGTCCGAGATGAAAGTGACCGCAACGGTATCCGCATAGTCGTCGAGCTGAAGATTGGTGGGGAAGTGATGGTTGTGCTCAACCAACTCTTTGCCCGCACTGCCCTGCAGTCCAACTTCAACGTAAACAACCTTGCCCTCGTCGATGGCCGACCGATGCTCCTCACTCTTAAGGACATGTTGGTCCACTATATCGCCCATCGTAAGGAAGTGGTTACCCGTCGTACTCGATACGATCTGCGCAAGGCAGAGGAGCGGGCCCATATCCTCCTTGGTCTGAAGATTGGTCTAGAGAACATCGATGAAGTCATCAAGATCATCAAGGAGTCAGCAGACAACAGCATAGCTATGGATGAATTGATGCGCCGCTTCGGCCTCACCCAGGTGCAGGCACAGGCGATCATTGATATGCGCCTAGGGCGCCTCTCTCACCTTGAGAGTGCCAAGATTTTGGAAGAATTAGCCGATTTGGAACAAAAGATCGCCTATTATAAGGATTTGTTGGCAGATGAGCAGAAAATCCTGGCAGTTGTCGATGATGAGACGAAGAACTTAGTCCCTTCCCTTGTTCCCAAGGACAAGCGCCGCAGCAAAATTGTGCGTGAGGAGCTCGGTCAGGCAACGATGGAAGACTTCATCAAGGAAGAGGAAGTTGTTGTTCTAATCAGTAACAAGGGTTTTGCCAAGCGTATTCCCACCGAAGAGTATGAGGCCCAAGGCCGAGCCGGTAAGGGAACAAGGACCACTCGCTTGCAGGACGGAGACTTTGTTGACCATATGTTCGTTGCCAGCACCCATGAGTACGTAATGTTCGTCACCAATGCTGGTAAAGCGTACTATACGAAGGTATTTGAAATTCCTGAGGCATCTAAAGCTGCAAAGGGCACCAGCGTAAAGAACATCCTGCAAATTGAAACCGATGAGAAGATTACGTCAATCATCAACTTCAAGGAGTTTGATGACGAGCACTTCTTGATGATGGTTACCCGAGAGGGTGTAGTGAAGAAGGTTTCGCTGAGAAACTTCATCAACGCCCGTGCTCGTGGTATCCGAGCCCTCTTCCTCGATGAGGGAGATGAGCTGTTGAGCTGTGAACTCGTAGAGGACGGCGATGATGTGATGATCATCACCCAACTCGGACGGGGCTTGCGCATTGATCAGGCATCAGTGAGGGCAATGGGAAGAGCTGCAAGAGGGGTACGAGGCATTCGCCTAAGGGGTGCTGACAAGGTTGCCGGTCTATTGAAGGTCGATAATGAGCGAAGAATTCTCATGATCACCGAAAATGGCCAAGGCAAGCAGGTACACTTCAGCGAATTCCGTGTCCATGGACGAGCTACCCAAGGTCAGCGTATCTACACCATTGGTGGCAGGGCGAAGTCAATTGTTGGTGTTCTATCAGTCAACGATGACTTTGATGTAGTCTGTGTGACTTTGATGGGTCAAACGATTCGCGTCCACGTGGAGCAGATCTCCATCCAAGGAAGAGCAGCTGCAGGAGTGCGCGTTGCATCAATGAAGTTTGATGGAGACCGCATTGTGGCAATTGCTTCTACCGAACGTGACGACGAAGAGGAAGTACAGGTGCCTGAAGCGTTGAGCCAAGAGGAGGAGCAAGAGATTGCTCAGGTCGAAACCGACGATTAAAGACATCTGTTAAGTGGTATGAAAGGGCCTTTCCGATTCTTCGGAAAGGCCTTGCTTTTAGCGAGAATTCTAGGCTTTGTCTCTAAGCAATTCTGTATCTATGTATAGAAACACTCCCTCAAAACCTGCAAATGACGCGTTTAAACGACGTTTTTGGGTGTTTTGGAAAATCTTTTGAAAAAGGAGGAGGAGTTCGCAAATAATGAGGGCATTAAAAGAGGGAAGAGAACATTAATGACATGTTTCACGTGAAACATTGTGCTGGTATTGCTAATAGGTTGTTTGTCTTTCGTGTTCATCGTCGTCCTCTATCTATATAACAACCGAAGATCATAAATGTTTCAAAATATGTTTCACGTGAAACAATATTCGCATATCATCCATTTGTAAAGAGAATTTTCATAAAACCAATAAAATGCGTTAGGCAATAAAAAACGTTTCACGCGAAATGTTTCACGTGAAACGTTCAATTGGGTCGAGACCATCTTAAAGGTCAGGAGTGTTGGTTACTGTGAGGTTAGGATCTACAAAGTTTCGTAGATACCGCTCCACTCCGCCCTTAAGGGTCATCTGGCTCATCGGGCAGCCAGCGCAGGCGCCCTTGAGACGTACCGCTACGTCGTTGCCAACAAGGCTGACAAATTCTATATCTCCACCGTCACTTTGCAGCGCAGGTCGAATATCCTCGAGCGCCTTTTTGACTTTATCTTCCATCATCATATGATGTCCTCCGTTCAATACTCTGAAGATACCCCTAAGGCAGAAGAGGGTCAACCTCTTGAGCCTTTAGAGGTGACAGGTCAATCAAAATTCCGTATAGTAGTGCGTATGAGTGCGCATACTATTTTGTTTTTGAACCAAAAGGGAGGAGTTGGGAAGACTACCTCTGTTGTTAATCTTGGTTCCGCACTTGCCCGCATGGGCAAGAAGGTCCTTTTGATCGACCTAGACAGCCAAGCCAATATGAGCAGTGCCCTAGACCTGGAAGCAGGCGGTCCGTCAATTTACGATGTTATTGCCTCACGGGTTGCTGTCTCTGATGCCGTGCAGACCACAAAGGTTAAAAATCTTAGTGCAATAGCCAGCAATCTTGATATGGCAGGTCTGAACATCGAGTTAGTCGACCAAGAGGGCAGAGAGTTCTTTTTGAAAAACGCCTTGCAAGGAATAGAAAGCCAATGGGAGTATATATTGGTTGATTGTCCGCCCTCTCTTGGGCTCGTGACGATCAATGCAATGGTCTGGGCTGAGCAAGTTGTCATTCCACTGCAGTGTGAATACCTTGCAATGGAAGGCTTGAATCTCTTGATGAGAACGGTAAGCAATATTCGTAAGAACCTTAACCCACAGTTGCGGGTCCTGGGTATCCTTTTTACCATGTACAGTAAGCGCACCAAGCTGGCTAATGAAGTTGTTGAGGACGTCTCCTCCTTCTTCCCTACGTTGGTTTTCAAAACCCTGATCCCCCGTAACGTACGGATTGCAGAGGCCCCTTCCCATGGGCTTCCGATCAACATGTACGATAATGCAAGCAAAGGGGCAAAGGCGTACCAGCATTTTGCAAAGGAGGTTGTTGAACGTGTCCGAACCCACTAAGAAGAAACGAGGCCTTGGAAAAGGTATTGGCAGCTTGATGCAAGACTACTCCTACGATTCTGTCGTAGAAGAAGTGTTGCACAGTACTGGAGAAGCTGCCGTGCAAGTCCTTGAAGTTCCCATTGAAAAAATCCGGGCAAACCCCAATCAGCCTCGCCGATCCTTTAACCAAGAGGCTCTGGCAGAACTCGCTCAATCGATCAAGCGCGAGGGTGTGTTGCAACCAATCCTCGTTGAGGAGATTGGCCCAGGCTCATATTCGATCGTAGCTGGAGAACGACGCTATCGCGCAAGCAAACTCGCTGGCCTAGAGACTATCCCGGTGTTAGTCAAAGATTTCAACCAAATGCAGCGCCTTGAGGTCTCGCTCATTGAGAATATCCAGCGAGAGAACCTCAACCCGATCGAAGAGGCCAAAGCGTTTGCCTACCTCATCCAAGAAGCAGGTATTACCCAGGAAGAGCTTGCTCAACGGGTGGGAAAAAACCGCTCTACTATCAGTAACTCAATACGACTATTGCAACTTAACTCTTCTATGCAAAAGGACTTACTCGATGGCAAGTTCAATGCTGGTCAAGCGCGCGCTATCCTGTCTGTCGTCAACCCTGCTGACCGAGAGATTCTCTATAAGATGGTCTTGGAGAAGGAGCTGAGTGTTCGAGCTACTGAGGAGTTGGCTGCCAAGTTTAATGAAGGCAAGCGAGCGATGTATCAAAAGAAGAAGCGCGCTTCCAAGGATCTGCACAAGAGTGTAGAGGTCATTGCTGCCGAAGATAAGTTTCTGCAAGCCTTTGGCTCTCAGGTAGAGATCAAGGGAAACTTGAACAAAGGAAGACTGCAGATCCAGTTTCGCAGCAGCGAGGAATTAGAGAGACTATACCAGCTCTTGGCCCCAAACCAAGAGTTGTTTGAACGAGAGTAAGGAGTATCTATGGATATGCATAAGAAAGAGGAGGGCCTGTACGCCCTCCTTACCACCACCAAAGGAGAGATTTTGCTCTCCCTCGAGTATGAAAAGACCCCGATGACTGTAGCTAACTTCGTTGGCCTCTCTGAGGGTACCTTGAATGTAAATGGTAAAAACAAGCCATTCTACAATAAAATCAAATTCCACCGCGTCATTGAAGATTTCATGATTCAAGGTGGATGCCCTAAGGGAACTGGTACTGGTGGTCCTGGCTATACATTCCCTGATGAAATTGATAAGAGCCTTCGTCACACTGGTGCAGGTGTTCTGTCGATGGCCAATGCGGGGCCCGGGACCAATGGCAGCCAATTCTTTATCACCCACGTTGCAACTCCCTGGCTTGATGGTAAGCACACCATCTTTGGCCATGTAGTTGAGGGAATGGACGTAGTAAATGCCATTGCTCAAGACGATGTCATCAACACCGTCGACATTATCCGCAAGGGAGAGAAGGCTGAGGCCTTTACGGTAACCCCTGAGTCCTTTGCAACCCTCGTTGCCTCTGTGGATGAGCGAAACAAGGTAAAACTCGCAAAAGAACAAGAGAAACTTGAAGCAGAGCTCAAGAATCGCTTCCCTGATGCAAAAGCAACAAAGAGTGGCCTCAAGTATGTGGTGCACAAGGAAGGGGATGGCAAGCGCAAGCCAGCGTGGGGACAACGGGTGACCGTACACTATAGCGGCAGCTTGATTGATGGGCGGATCTTTGACAGCTCGATTCAGCGCGGCCAGCCTACTCAGTTCAACGTGGGTGAAGTCATCGAGGGATGGAATGAAGCTCTCGTTGAGATGAGCGTTGGAGAGAAGCGAACCCTGATTATCCCTCCCGAGCTTGGCTATGGGACCATGGGATATCCAGGAGTCATTCCTCCGAATGCAACGCTGATCTTTGAAGTTGAGTTGTTGGACGTTAATTAATTATAACAAAAGGAATTAAAATGAAAGGAAAGGATGTTCAGTACGTATGTAGTCAGTGCGGCAGAAGCGAAGCCAAGTGGCTTGGGCGTTGTCCTGACTGCGGTAGCTGGAACACCTTTGAAGAGGAGCGAGTTACCTCTGCTCCGACTGGAAGGCATGCACAGATCAGCTCAGAGGGAAAGGCTCTTTCCCTCGATGCCGTTGAAGTCGATCCCCTCTTTCGTTTTGATACCGGAATCAGTGAGCTGGACCGTGTGCTGGGCGGTGGTGTTATGCGTGGCTCGTCAGTCCTCATCGGAGGCGAGCCAGGCATCGGCAAGTCCACTCTGATGCTCCAGGTCCTCGCTCGCTGTGCCCCTTCTCGGTCAGTGTTGTATGTCAGTGGAGAAGAGTCTCCCAGTCAGGTAAAGATTCGCGCCCAGCGCCTTGGTCTGGATCTGAAGAAAATCGACATCTTCTGTGACACCCGTGCAGAGGTGCTCAGTAAGCTGCTGGAGGACTCCACTTATGAGGTGGTGGTAATTGACAGCCTGCAAACACTCAGTAGCGAAGAGCTACCATCACCGGCGGGATCGGTCAATCAGATTCGATACTGCTCAACGCTTTTAGTAGGCTTATGTAAGCGACAAGGCATCTCTCTTTTCTTGGTAGGTCATGTCACCAAAGAAGGGACGCTCGCAGGCCCGAAGGTAATCGAACACCTCGTTGATACGGTTCTGTACTTTGAACAGGTTGCAAGTGGTATTCGGTTGATCAGGGCTGCTAAGAATCGATATGGGTCAGTCGATGAGATAGGCATCTTTTCTATGGGAGCTGACGGCCTACACCCAGTAGTCAATCCTGCCTCTTTCTTCATCAGTGATCGCGGCGATGGTCCATTGCCTCCCGGCATTGCCTTCTCGGCAACGCTTGAAGGGTCTAGATCTTTCTTGGTGGAGATCCAAGCGCTCACTACCCCTGCAAAGAGCGGGTACAGCCGCATCTACAGTGACCGAATCGAAGTTGTACGGGTAACCCGTATCGCAGCAATCCTTGAGCGGCATGCAGGACTGCGCCTTAGCGAACAGGATATCTACGTCAATGTCGGTGGAGGCATCAAGATCAGTGAAGTGTCGATCGAGCTGCCGCTCGCCCTCGCTTTATGGTCCGCATTAACAAATAGAAGCCTTCCTAACAATATGGCAAGCTTTGGAGAGTTGAGCCTTGCAGGAGAGGTTCGATCGGTTTCAATGAGTGAAAAACGCCAAAAGGCAGCCCAGGAGCTCGGTTTTAAGCGAATTCTTCTTCCCAAGAAGACAGCAAAGAGCTCACTCACCCAATACCCCTGCAAGACCATTGGCGAAGCTATTGAGGTTTGCCAGAACCTGTTATAACCATTAATTAGTATCGCTTACTAAGGTTGTTAGCAAGCATTATAAACCTTTTTGAGTACCACAAAGGCGTTTGGGTCTACTGTCTACACAAGCATCTTCAAGAGAATGGGGAAGACCACCACATTTGCAATTGATGCGGTGAGGCTGGTGAAGAGAAAGACTAAGAGGGTATGTAACAGGCGGTTGCGATACCATCCCTTGAAGGTCGTCGCATCATCGCTGAGACGCTCAAAATCCTTGACCAAAGGCTTACGCAGCGTCGCTTCGACTAAGCCACTGACCATACCTACCCCGATCGCAGGGTGGAGAGCAGTGATAGGGGCGCTGAGAGCGCTGATAAGGATGTTCAACGGATGGGCAAGGGCGGCAATCGCCCCGATTGCTGTGAAGGACATGTTGACGGTAAGCCAGTAGCTGAACATCTTGATGCCGCCTCCTTGTCCTCCCTTGATGAAGCCAAAGACAAGAATGGAGACAATGAGAATGGGGAAAGCCCAAGAGAGGATTTTACCTCCCTTGCCGGCAGGAGGTGCTACGCTGATGTCCTCTAAGTCAGTTGTGATGCTCCGCTCTTCGAGTGCCTCAATGGTCTTGATAATACCACCCATGTGTCCAGCTCCTACCACAGCAACTTTCTTGTTGCCTGGAGCCAGGAAGATCGAGGTTGCCAAGTATCGGTCACGCTCATCAATCAGCACACTCTTCACTGAAGGCAGTTCTTTGGCCAACTCCTCCATCATGTTTTGCATGACGTCAGCTTTCTTGAGCTCTTCAAGCTCCTCTTCGCTAATCTCTTCGTTGGTGAAGACTGTGCTGATAATGGTGGCTATCAGCTTTGATTTATTCCACGCATTGCTCATCCGCCATGCACGCTTGAAGGTGGTTTGGATGTCACGGTCACAGAGGGAGTAGGGAATTCCTTTCTCTTTAGCAAGGCGTGCTGCGCTGATGATCTCTTCCCCGGGAGCGATACCGGAGGAGTCCCCCATCCGCTTTTGAAATGAGGCAAGCGCCATGTTTGCCACCAGTAAGAAGGCCTTGTTCTCTTTGATGACCTTCTTGATGTCCATGTTCGACCACGCGCTCTCTTGCTCCTTGTTCTTCATCCGTCCGTCATCGAGTTCAAGACAGATGTGATCAGGCTCTTCGGTCTCTATTGCGAGCTTAACTTCATCGACGCTCTGGGCAGAGACGTGGGCAGTGCCGACAAGCAAGATCTCTTTTCCATCATTGAGTGTAAGACGGACTCGGGTATCACTTAATGCTTCGGTGGTCATGCAGACAACTATACTGAAGGAGAAGCCGTTAAACAAGGGAGCGCGTTTGACACGTCTCTTGGGTTTGAAGTAGAGTTTCAGCCACATGGACACACTCTGGTACCTGGGAAAACTTGCCCTTGCGTTGGCAACAGGATCGCTCTTTGCCAAACTGATTGGAGAGAAGCGCTTTGTTCGAACCTCTGCAACCATGCAGATGGTCTTGGTGTGGCTGCTGCTCTTCTTTATGGGTATCAACACCGCGTCCATTGAGAATATCGGAAGCCAGATTGGCTCGATCGGTATTGCTGCCCTGGTTATAACCCTGCTCTCTTTGGCTGGGACTATCGCTGTGGCTATGATATTCACTCCAGCCACTGAGGCTGACAAGTCCTCCACTATTGCCAAACGGAAGGAACAATCGAGGATTCGCTACTTCTGGGATATCATCAAAGAGCCGCTGGTTCTCATCGGAATTGTGGTTCTGGGGATGATAAGTAAGCTGTTTACTCCACTCTTCAATTGGTTTGATAACTCCTTGGTATCGTACCTGCTCTATGTGCTGCTCTTTTTTGTTGGGATGCAGATGGTACAGCGCAACGTCAACTTTAAGGCAGTCTTTTCCAATAAACGTCTGATACTGTTACCCCTCTACACGATTGCAGGCACCTACCTTGGTGCCCTCTTTGTACCGTTGCTCTTACCCTATACCGTGGGCGAGGTGATGGGGATGCTCAGTGGCTTTGGGTGGTACTCACTGTCAGGAATTATGATCGGAGAATTGGGTTATCCAATACTCGGTTCAATTTCATTCTTGTCCAATCTGCTCAGGGAGAGTTTCTCCTTCTTCCTCATTCCACTTTTCGGACGCTTGGGACGGCGCTACTACCCAGCAGCGGTTTGTTGTGGGGGAGCGACAACTATGGATGTAACGTTGGTCTTGCTCTCAGGGCACTTTGGGATCCAGACGATGGTAGCTTCAATCTTCCATGGTGTAGTGATGAGCCTTTCTGCACCGCTGTTGATTCCGCTCTTCTTCTAGCGTGCGATCCACAGCTGGGCAATGATGGCCAGCGGCCCTTCCTTCAATAAGCGAAGATAGATTCTCGCTGGCCCGTCGATAGTGATGGGTAGCATTGAGAGCACCATTGAGAGGCTCTCTGGTAGAGCGAGCTGCATGAACTCATATCGTCCTGCTTCGAGTTGATTAGAGAAGGCTGTTTGCGGTTGCTCTGTCGCCTCTTCGATGGCTTGGAGCTCTGCTTTGCTTGGGGAGGGCTTTGCTCCTACAAAGAGCAGGCGCCCGGTTGAGGCGAAGGCGAAGACTATCTCTGTGCCGCTCTCCTCTCCGTCGAGATACGCAATAGCTTTTTTGTATGACTCTTCATCACCCTGCAGTTCGAAGGGTGGGTCTTGGTAGAAGATGGGCTGGACAAGAGAGAGCATCATGGACGAAGGCCTTTGCATGAGTGATACTGTAACAGAATGAAAACCAAGGGTAAAGTAGCACAAATTCCCTATACGCTGACTCGAAGGAGAACGAATAAGAACATCGTGGTCCGGGTCGATGAGCATGGGCACGTACAAGTAAGTGCACCACCGAGAAGCCCACGACATGTCATCGAAGAGGTCATCAAGAACCACGAAAAGGTCCTGCGCTCGCGTATCGCCCAGCGTAAGGAGCTTCTTCATACCTTCGCCACCGGCGACCGGTTCATCTATGAGGGAGAACGCCTCACCTTATTGGTGCGAGTCGGCTCTCCTTCTTCTGTGCAACAAAATGATGGACTGTTGGTAGTCACCCTCTCTGAGGCAGGACTCTCTCCTCAAGCGGTTGAAGCGTTACTTAAAAAGCACTATCGAAAAAGAACACGGGAGCGGGTGATGGCGATGATTCCCCGCTGGGCAACAGCCCTTGGCTTAGAGGTCCCCCCGTTCACAGTACGTGATGCAAAAAGGCGATGGGCGAGCTGCTCCTCCTCCGGAAGGCTAAACTTCTCGCTACGGTGTCAGTCGCTCGATGATGAGCAACTCTCCTATCTCGTCCTTCACGAGCTGGCCCACTTGATCCACTTCGATCACTCTGCTGCCTTCCATGCTCTCCTCAGAGATCATATGCCCGCCTATAAAGAGATTCAAAAATCAATCTTTGCCATCCAGGCAGAGAGTCAACTCATTTGATGATTCACAACCGCCTAGAGATTGTGTATGGTAAAGCTATGGAGGATTATTATGAAAGCTGACTATATTGCTGATGGAGTCTATCGGGTAGCCGCAAAGGTAGGAAGCCGCGACCTCTTTGAAGGAATTTGGCCAATCCCTGATGGGGTGATGCTTAACTCATATGTGGTGATGGGAGAGAAAAAACGAGCTCTCATCGACCTCGTCAAAGATTGGGACGGTGCCCTCTATGCGGTCTATGACCAGCTTGATACCCTTGGTCTTGGCCCAGGAGGCCTCGATTACATCATTATCAACCACATGGAGCCAGACCATACAGGAGCGATGAACCAGATTATCGACCGCTATCCCGATGCCAAGATCATTGCAAGCGAACGGGCGATACCCTTGATCAAGAGCTTCTACAAAATTGAGCGGAACTTACATGCAGTCAAGGATGGAGAGACCCTCGACCTTGGTGGCAAGACCCTACAATTTTTCATGACGCCGAATATTCACTGGCCAGAGACGATGATGACCTACGTCCAAGAGGATGGGGTTCTCTTCAGCTGTGACGGATTTGGATCCTTTGGTCGATACGTCGGTGCTTTTGATGATGAGCTAGGTGCTAACGAAAAAGCTCATCTGTACAGTGAGACCGAGCGCTACTACGCCAACATCGTCTCCTCCTTCTCCTCCTTCGTGCAGAGAGGGATTGCAAAGCTCGCAGACCTTGATATCAAGGCTGTTGCTCCGAGCCATGGCATCGTCTGGAGAAAAAACCCCATGGAGATCATCGAGCACTACAGCCGTCTCGCATCCTATATGCAGGGACCACGGGAGAAAGAGGTAGCGGTGGTATGGTCGAGTATGTACGGCAACACTGAAGCGCTACTGAGACACGTCGTCGATGGTATTCGTAGTGAAGGAGTGGAAGCTCATATCCTGCAGGTGCCACAGACCCACGCCTCCTTTGTCCTAGAGAAGGTTTGGAGAAGCGAAGGCTTGGTCGTCGGAACGCCAACCTATGAGTACAAGATGTTCCCGCCCATGTATCACATCCTGGATATTCTTGAACGCAGTCACGTGCAAGGGCGCAAGACTCTGCGCTTTGGCTCCTACGGATGGTCAGGAGGAGCACAAAAGCAGTTTGATGTGTTCGCCGATGCAATGAAGCTCGATTGTCAGGGGACCATCGAGTATCAAGGATCCCCTTCAGAGGAAGACAAGCAGCGCGCCTATGATCTTGCCAAGGCAATGGCCAAGCAGATCAAGGAGATGTAGTGTTCCGTATCTGATACCTTACTAATACAGACCAAACCCCACCGTAAACTTAGTGGGGTTTGGTTTCTAGTGAATAGGTCAATGGCAGAACGAAAGAGCTTTTGAAAACCTCCCAACAGTAAGTAAGATTTATAAACCTCAGCTTATTGATTGTCGAACTACAATAAAATTGTCTTTAGCGCATGAGCAACTCTTTCATCACTCTCTTCTTTCAACGATGCATACAAAGAGAGGGGATCAACTCGTCCTTGAGTACTGAAGAGGCGAGGATCATATCGCCAAAGCTGAATTTTTGTGATCTCATCAGAAGGAAAGGCGCCAGGATCCTGAGTAAGTTGTACCTGAAGTTCTGATAATCGTTTAGATGAAACAGCGCGCACTCGATAGAGTGGAGGATTGAGTGTGCTCAATTGAGAAAGAGCTTCTAGTCCTGCGACAGGTTCTTCATCGATATTTGTGTTAGAATATACGATTCTTTCAAAAGGAGATTTCAGTAACTGTAGCCCCTTTGAGAGATATTCAGAGCGTTCAATGCGGCGATATATTTTACTTCTGTTCAAAGGCCCAGTCCATTCAAAGGAGAGCAGACCGTGGCCAGAGAGCACATTCAATGCTCGGGACGCGGACATTATCGATATCCCAATTTTCTGGGCAATCGAAGTGGCGTTTGCAACCAAAGAGTCATCGTAAAAGAACATCAAGTATATGCACTGTGTTATTGGAGAAAAGGAAGGGGTACTCTGCTGGATTTCCTGGTGTGGGTTAGTCATTTTGAGGCCAAGAAAAGGCAGAAATATATGCTGCGTCCCAATGATAAACGGGATGCGCTTCACAAGATACATTTTTAAACGGTGTGGAGAAATGCTATTGTGATAGACAACCAGGTTTTTGGTTGCCTTACTTGCGATGAGTGTGAGGTGTTTTTCGAGCTGTTCGATGCGTGGGAGATTTCCAATCGACTCAAGGATTATACACTCTACACCGAGAATGTTCGTTTCGTAAAAGGTATAAAAAGACTTCAAAAACAATGGCAATCCAGCTACTTCTTTCCAAGGACTAATCGCCTTGTTGACACCGAAAAGGCTTTCAGAGCCACTTTCAAAATGTGAAACAGGCCTCTCTTGATGAATAAATATGCACTCATACCAATTTCGGATTTCCAAGGAGTCTGTCATCATCATCCAGATGTCATTTTGTGCAATATCCTGATGATAAT
>Ga0265293_10006098_pt1 | contig 19566 bp, 14 predicted proteins | sample Munlanlewell138R_FD_192505 | JGI IMG/M metagenome (GOLD analysis project Ga0265293, IMG submission 192505) | Leachate microbial communities from a municipal landfill in Southern Ontario, Canada - Leachate well 138R | ecosystem: Engineered > Solid waste > Landfill > Unclassified | place: Canada... | reverse complement strand
AGCATTGCGCAGTGCATCGCTCATCATAAACGGGCAGTGATGTGCAATGAAGGATATTATGAAAACAACGAGTTAACGGTTTTCGCAGAAGAATATAACAAGCAGCCGGCATCTTATCCTTATTTGCTCAGTGTTATTTTTAGAACTTTCGGCACTAATGAACTATATGCTTTTATCTATAACAACCTCATCTACGGTCTAATGGCGATAGTGGTATTTCTAATAGTGCACATGCTTTTTGACGACGTTTTCGCGGGTTTGGCGGCGTCGCTATGTTATGTACTTATTCCCGTCAATCTGCAATGGTTTAATACCTGCGCGGTAGAACCATCAACGACTTTCTTCGCGGGTTTGACAATATTAACCGCTTTAATCTATATAAGGAACAAAAAGCCCGCTAACCTTTTCTTATTTACTACAGTTGCGGCATTGGCATTTAGTTTCAGGCCGGAGAGCTTTTTAATAATCCTTGTAATCGGCCTTATATTTTTATTCAAAGACATCGGGGTATTTAAGAGAAAAGAACTATACCTGTGCGCGGCGGTTATGCTTATCCTGTCGTCTGGAATTTTGCTGCATATATATGCTACAAGAAACCAAAGCTGGGGGGCAAGCGGGGCAAAATTTTCAATGGAGTATTTTAAACATAATTTCCGCACAAATTCTTTGTTCTATATTAATAACAAAATGTTTCCGGTGCTGTTTACAGTACTGGGGGCTGTCGGCTTGTTCTTTTATCGGTTTAAAAAATTAATAAAAGAGAAAATAATAATACTTTGCTGGCTGCTGCCGTTTTGGGCGATTTTTTTGTTCTTTTACGCGGGGACTTATCTGCTTGACGAGGGACTGAGCCTGCGTTTTTCCGTATTATCTTATGCCCCTATTGCGATTTTTGCCGGTTTGGGAATTTCTTTTATAAGGACTCTTTTAGAACGCAAAATTAAATGCATTTCATTAATACTTATATTGTTCGTTGTCTTTAACGCTGTTTGGTTTTGGCCGTTTGTTCGCTCGCAGTCAAAAGGTGAAAGCGCTGCCTGCCGAATGGACCATTTTTACGCGATGAAATTCCTTCGGCTTCTGCCTGAAAATTCAATCATATTCACGCATAATCCTAATATGTTCCTAATACACAAACAAAGTGCTCTGCAGACTTCGACAGAGCTGTTTAATCCGGGTACGGTCGAAAGACTCCAAGGCAGGTTTACCGGAGGCATATTTATTCATTTTAACTATTGGTCCGGCGTACCGTATGACGCGTGGCAAAGATCTTTTACCGAGCATCTTTTAAACAGTTTCGAGTATGAGATTCTGGAAGAATATTATTATAAAAATTATAACTTCGGGCTATATAAAATAAACGAGCGAAAAAGTTGGTGATAAATTTATAATACAATGGGTCTGCTTCAAAAAACAAAGGGCTATTCGGTATTTTCGGCAAATATAATGCTGTCAGCTTTTAACAGCCTAAAGCACCCGTACAAACTTACATTTGCTATTACGAGCAAATGCAATCTCAGATGCAAAACATGCGACATCTGGAACAGAGAACCCGCGAACGAATTGACGTTCGAAGAAATAGACAGGTTTTTCACGACAAATAACTTTTTTAACTGGATAGACCTGACCGGCGGTGAAATATTTTTGAGGAAAGATTTGCTCGATATCACTAAGAGCATAAAAAAGAATGTTAAAAACCTGGTAATGCTTCATTATCCCACTAACGGGTTTTTAACCGAAAGAATCGTCCAAACTACCGAGCAAATAGCTTCGATGGATTTTAATAATTTAGTTTTAACGGTCAGCCTCGACGGAAATAAGGATATACATAATAATATAAGGGGCAACGAGCACGCCTTTGACAGAGCAATAGAGACATATAAAAATCTGAAGAAAAATAAACGGGTCAAGGTATATTTGGGATGTACTATTTCACCTTATAATATAGACAGCTTCAGCACAATGTTTACGGAACTAAAAGAATATCTGCCTGATTTAACCTACTCTGACATACATCTGAACATTTATCATTTTTCGGAAATACTGTATTCCAACAAACCTATGCCTTTTGATAAAAACAGGATTATAGAAATAATACACGGGTTCATAAAAAGCAAAGGCGGAAACCCCTTAAATCCTATTATTATGCTTGAAAATTCCTACCTTAAAAATATCCGCAGCTATCTGCTGACTAATAAATCTCCTTATAAATGCAAATCAGGCAAAATATCCTGTTTTATAGACCCTATCGGCGATGTTTATCCGTGTACGGCTTTTAATGTGGTACTGGGCAATTTGAGAGATAACGATTACAATCTTTCAAAAATTCTGAAAAATGAAACTTCGGTTTCGATAAATGAAAAAATTAAAAAGGGCAATTGCCCCCACTGCTGGACGCCCTGTGAGGCCTACCAGAATATTCTAAGTAATTTATTTTTTAGGAGCAATAAATGTCATTAATTGAAAACCTCTGTGTGGTAATACCGGCCAAAAACGAAGAGGCCTCTATCGCCGAGATAATAAAAGGCTGTCAGAAATATACCGACAAAATTATTGTCAGCGACGGCAACTCGAAAGATAAAACAAGGGATATAGCAGCCGAGCTTAACGCGAAAGTGATTGTTGACCCGGGAAAGGGAAAAGGCAGCGGCATAAGAACCGCGGCAGAACACGTGGAAGATAACGATATTGTCGTTTTCATCGACGCTGACTGCTCGCATGACCCTGAGGACATACCAAGATTAATAAAACCTATTCAGGACGGGTTGGCGGACCATGTTACAGGTTCGCGGCTGCTGGGCGGCTCAAGCGAGCTTCACGGCGGTTTCGATGAATTTATGCGGCTGACAGGCAGCTCGTTTATTACGTTCTGCATTAATCACCGATTCAAGAATAGAATCAAGATTCGGCTGAGCGACAGCCAAAACGGTTTTCGGGCTATTCGCGGGGCCGTATTAAAAGACCTTGGTTTGAAGGAAAATATTACTACTATAGAACAGGAAATGATTATAAAAACACTCAAGAAAAATTATATAATGGCTGAGGTTCCGACCCACGAGCATAAAAGAAAATACGGCGAATCAAATATTAAAATGCGCAAAGTATTCTTCAGATATATTTATAGCTTCGTTAAATACCTGTATTTCTAATTGGAAGGCAAGACTATGTCCAACATACATAAATTTATATCAGTTTATTATGTGTACCTGCTTGAGTTCAATTTTTTTCTTCTTGTTCTTGCTTTTATATTCAACTTTAAACACCTTAAAGAAATATTCGCAGGCATCGATCGCAAAACTCTGATTTTTTTATTATCAATTTCTGTCTTCGGTATGTTAGCAACTTCATTTATCGCTCCGAGGGTTCATAGAATTTATTACGATGAGGATATTTATAATAATATCGGGCAATGTATCGCTCACAGCGGACGGGCCGTAATCTGTAATGAAGGGCATTATGAAAACAACGAATTAAGCATTATCGCGGAAGAATATAACAAGCAGCCCCCTGCCTTTCCTTACTTAATAAGTATCGTTTTCAGAATTTTCGGAACTAATGAATTATTTATTTTTATTTTAAATAATCTTGTTTACGGGTTGATGGCTGTCGTCATATTTCTAATAGTATATTTGCTGTTTAAAGATACTTTTGCGGGCTTATTCGCGTCTTTATGTTATATACTAATCCCTGTAAATCTTCACTGGTTTAACACCTGTGCTGCAGAGCCGTCAACAAGCTTTTTCGCGGCTTTGACAATACTGTCCTGCTTAATCTATATAAGAAACAAAAAGCCTGTCAGCCTGTTTTTATTTATAACTGCAGCGGCATTCTCTTTCAGCTTCAGACCTGAAAGCTTTTTGATAATATCTATAGTCGGACTGATATTTTTATTGAAAGACTTGAGGATTTTGAAGCGAAAAGAATTGTATATGTTCGCGATTCTTTTACTTATTCTGTCTTCCGGGATTGCAATTCATACCCAAGCGATGAAAAATGAAAGCTGGGGGGCAAACGGGCCTAAATTTGCGATGGATTATTTCGCGGAAAACTTTCGCGTAAACTCTATTTATTATTTAAACAACAAGACTTTTCCTTTGTTATTTTCTATACTCGCGATTATAGGCCTTTTGTTTTATCGGTTCAAAAAAACTATAAAAGAAAAAATAATTCTGCTTAGTTGGTTTCTTGTATTCTGGGGTATATTTCTTTTCTTCTATGCGGGCAGCTACGAATTCGGACAGGATATAAGATTTTCCTTATTATCTTATGCTCCGCTGGCAATTTTAGCCGGTTTAGGAATTTCTGCCATAAAAAATGTTTTAGAAAACAGAGCTAGATCCATAACGCTGATATTGGCATTGCTTATTGTGTTTAATTTTAGTTGGTTCTTACCTTTTGTAAGAGCAGAAGGCGATGAAGCATGGGAAGCAAGAAACGGTCATAAATATGCGGTTGAGTTTGCCAAATTAATGCCTGAAAATTCGATAATCTTCACTCATACCCCGAATGTTTTTCTTTTAAATAAGAAAAGTGCCGTTCAAACCTCGGTCGGAACCTATAATCCCGGAATCATCGAATCTTATATGCAGCAATTCCGCGGCGGTGTATTTGTTGATTTTAATTATTGGTCCAATGTCGAAGATCCTGTCCAAAGAGGTTTTACCCAGTATATTTTAAACTCATATACTTATGAATTGATAAGAGAGTATTACTACAGGAACTATTTATACGGCCTTTATAGAATTACCGGCACTAAAAGCTCTTATGAATAAAATTATTCGAACTTTTTATAATGAACAAAAAAATCAGTATACTTCTGCCGACGTACAATGAACATGGAAACATTATTCCGTTAATTGAAAGGACCATAAAAGCCGTACCGCAGGACAAAGAAATTATTGTCATAGACGATAACTCCCCTGACGGCACAGCCGGTTTAGTAGAACAAAATTTTACAAATAATCCGGCTGTTCGTTTAATCGTAAGAAAAGACGAAAGAGGTTTGTGCTCCGCCGTGCAAAGAGGAATTAACGAAGCAAACGGAGATATTATAGCATGGATGGATTGCGACCTTTCTATGCCGCCGGAAAAATTCCCGGAATTAATAGATAAAATAATCGAAGAAGATTATGATGCGGCTGTAGGGTCAAGATATGTAAAAGGAGGAAAAGACAGAAGAACCGATTCAGGAAAATGTATTTTGCATTTTCATACGGCTTTAAGCTCAATAATAGTAAAATTCACATCTTTCGTCCTTGACAAATCTTTCAAAGACTGGACGAGCGGTTTTATAGCTGTAAAAAGTTCTGTAATAAAAACTATACCTCTAAAAGGTGATTACGGCGAGTTCTTCATTGAAATGATGTACCGTTTACTGAAAAAAGGTTATAAAGTTATCGAGGTTCCTTACGAACTAATCCCTCGGCAGCAGGGTCAATCTAAAACAGCAACTAACATCTTCGGATTTTTCAAGAGAGGCTTTAAATATGTTTTTTGCGTATTAAAGCTCAGATTTTCTAAAATAATATAAATATTTACAAAATCGGATGCAAGGTGACTTATGGTGAAAAAAAAACAAAACGACAGCTATGAAGAAATTAAGTACCGTAAATCATTAATTGCGATAATAGTTCGGGCCGATTATAAATGCGAACGAACAACTTTCTTCAGCCCCAACAGCTTTTCGCAGCAGCTCGGATACATCATATATAAAAAAGGCGGAGTGATAAAAGCTCATTTTCATAAAAAGGTTCGCAAAAAAATAACTTTGACGCAGGAGGTTTTGTTCATAAAAAAAGGCAAGCTGCAAGTAAACTTTTATACCCCTGCGAAAAAATACATATCTTCAAGAACGCTGAAGAAAGGCGATACAATTTTTCTCTGTGCGGGCAGCCATGGTTTTAAAATGCTTTCCGACACCGAAATTATAGAAGTGAAACAAGGGCCGTATTCAGGCGTGGAAGATGACAAGGAGCTCTTTGATGGGATTGAAAATGAATGTGTTTAACAGATATGCCGAATATTATGACGCGCTATACGCAGATAAAAACTATAAACAGGAATGCGATTTCATCGAAAAGGCCCTGCGTAAATACTCCAAAATTAAAGTAAAAAGTATACTCGAGTTAGGCTGCGGAACAGGCGGACATGCAATACCGCTGTCCCTGAGAAAGTATGAGATGACCGGCATTGATGCCTCTAAGGTTATGCTAAATGCGGCAAAAGATAAAATAATCAGTTCAGGAATGAAACTTAATTTAAAACGCGGTGACATCAGAAATTTCAAATTTACCCGGAAATTCGATTCTATTATTTGTATGTTTGCCGTTTTAAATTATGTAACAAGCAATAACGACCTCGAAAAAACTCTGAAAAATGTAAAGCGTCATCTTAAAAAAGGCGGGCTTTTTATCTGCGATATTTGGAATGGTCTGGCTGTAATGCGTATTTTGCCCTCGATACGAACAAAAACAGTCAAAAAAGGAATGACAAAAATAATACGCACAGCCGAGCCTGAACTTGACGCAGCCAATCATCTTTGTCACAATCATTTTACAATGGTTATTCTTGAAAAAGATAAGGTTGTGGAAGAAATCAAAGAAACTCATAGTGTAAGATACCTTTTCCCGCAGGAAATAACATACTACCTTGAAAAGGCCGGTTTTGAAGTACTGGAAATATGCGAATTTCCAAAATTAGGCTGTCGTGTTGATGAAAATATCTGGAACATCTCTGTAATTGCGAGAGGATAAAAAAGGAAAATACTTGAAATGAAGCATCAGCATTTAATTATGATACTTCTCTTGGCGCTTTTATGCCTCAATCTTCGCATCGTAAATTTTGTCGGAATAGGAATAAACGATGATATTGCGTATATTCAAAACGCCAGAGCATTGGCACAGGGAGACAATCCCATCGAAACCGGCTTTAACCAGCTCGGATTTCGGCTCGGAATGGTTTTTCCGCTCTCTTTGTTGTATAAAGTATTCGGATATAACGAAGTCGGCTTTTCGCTATATCCTATAATCTGTTCTCTAATTACATGTTCATTAATATACCTGACCGCGTTAAAATTATGGGGTATAAAGGCCGCCGTATTCGCAGGTCTGCTCTGGGCTGTATATCCGCTGCAGATTGTTTTCGCCACGCAGCTGTCGCCTTCGAATCAGCACGCAACTTGTGTAGCAGCGATTCTATTTTTCTACTTCTATGCGGTTAATAATAATGAGGATGATATTTCCAGTAATTTAAATAATAATTCAAACAGGAAATTCTTTTTAACTTTTAGAGCCCCTGTTTTATTATTTATTTGCGGAGCATTGCTCGGAGTCGGATGGCTTATCAATTCCATCTTCATTACTATTATATTTGTGATTTTGCCCTTCCTTTTTATTGTCAGACCTAAAATCAAATATCTGTTATGGATACTTTTGGGATTTATATTTCTGATGCTGCTTGAGCTGATAATAGTAAAAATAGCGTGCGGCTCATGGTTCGCCAGATTCAGCTGTATCCTTCAAACCGAAGAAGCCGTTGAAAGCAATACTAATTACTGGTATTACCCAAGAGCTTTGTTTAAACTCTTCAATACGAACCCATTGGATGATGAAGGCCATTTCGGAATAATTTGGTATCTTTTTGCCGTGGTAACAATCACAGCCTTATTGCTAAAGCAAAAGACGGTTTTTGCTCTTGCGATGGGATGCTGGCTATGGATGGCATTTCTTCAATGGGGATTCCAGTCGCCAAAAGGATGCCCCATAGCTAAACATATCCGATATATATCTATGATTGCACCGATTCAATGTTTGGTCATCGTTGCGGTATTAAACCGTCTTTCTAATTATTCCAAAATTCTCAGCAGGATTATAATTTGTTTATTCGCTTTGCTGCTTCTGCATCTGGGCTGGACAGGCTCAACCGCCGTAAGAGCCGTAAGAATACATACCCAAGATTTCAAAGAAATCGCGAGGTTTTTCACTAATTTGCAGTTAGATGAAGATGAAGTGATTTATACAGATGATATGACCGGCAATTTTCTCAAGCTGTATTCAAAAGGAGAGTTAACTATCAGGAGAGTAAACCACAAGAAGATAGACCTGCCGAAAAGCGGTTATCTTGTTCTTGATGGTTCATGGTATGCCGTTTTTCTTCCGGAGTATCGAGCTCAAATGCCCGAATGGAGCTTAAATCCTCCTCCGATAGGAGAATTACTTTACACTGTGCATGGTAAAGACATTTGCATGTATGGGCATTTTAACCCAAAAATTTACAAAATTTTACCCGAATACCAGCCGTAAATACTAATCCTAAAAAACAGAAAAAATCAGAGATATAATAAAAAATGAATAATAAAAAAATATTAGCCGTACTTTTGATTCTTGTCGCCGTCTGTTTTGCAGTGCGGTTATTCAATTTCGTCGGTATCGGGACAAACGATGATGTTACATACATCCATAACGCACGAAGTTTGGCTGGGGGAAATTTTCAACAAATACAGACTCAAATAGGATTTCGCTCAGGGATGGTTTTGCCGCTGGCGGTATTATATAAAATATTCGGTATGAATGAAGCTGCCTTTGCAGTCTATCCTATAATCTGTTCTCTTTTAACCTGTACTTTTGTCTTTTTAACGGCTTTAAATCTATGGGGTTTAGCTCCCGCAATTTTTGCATCTTTGCTTTGGATTGTATATCCGCTGCAAATTGTTTTCGATACCCAGCTTTCACCATCCAATCAGCAGGCTACCTGCGTAGCAGCCGCCTTATTTTTCTATTTTCACGCCGCTAAGAATAAACTCTTTGATTCTAAGCTTCCTGAAATTACAGGATGGCATAGACCGGCACTGTTAGTACTCGGCGGAATGTTTCTCGGATATGCATGGCTGGCCAATGAAATTTTTGTGACTTTTGTATTTGTAGTCCTGCCTTTTCTCTTTCTAATAAGACCTAAAATAAAAGACCTATTATGGATAACAGCCGGATTTGCAATTGTGTTTTTCATAGAAATTATGGTGCTCAAAATCGTAACCGGTTCTTGGTTCGCCAGATTCAAATGCATTCTTGATACAGAGCGGGTTATAACCAGCAACAAAGAGCGAAGCTACCTGCCGAGAACTCTTTTCAAGGTTTTCGGCGTTGTTCCTTTATACGAAGAGGGGCATTTCGGCATAATCTGGTATTTATTTATTATAGTAACCATTTTCACATTCTTTATGAAAGACAAGCTTCCTCTTGCATTAGCATTGGGATGCTGGCTCTGGCTTGCTTATATTCAATGGGGGATTCAATCTCCTGAAGGAACACCGATTGCCAGATATATCCGTTATATTTCTATGATTGTCCCCCTTCAGTGTTTAGTCTTTGCAGCCGTATTCGGAAAGTTTTTAAAAGTATCTAAAAAATTCAGTCCTCTTGTCATAATTATTTTTGCGCTGCTTGCGGTGAACCTATATTGGTACGGAACAAAAGCAGTCCGGCAGATTAAAATCCATACGGAGGATTATAAAATAATAGCTGAAATCCTTTTAGATTTAAAATTAGAAAAAGATGAAATTGTTTATACCGATTTTTTAAGCGGTGATTTTATTGAGGTTTATACGAAAGAAAAAGTAAAATTCTTAATGGGGACCATTACTGACAAAAATGTTATGACTGATATGCCCGAACCTCAAAGAGGAATCCTCCTCTACAACGGCTCGAGAGCCGCTTTTGAGTTAGAACCGTTCCGAAACACGATGCCTCAATGGTATTTGAATCCTCCGGAACATTGGGAGATAATTGCCGTAGTCCGAGGCCGCGATATGGACATATATCAAAATTTCGACCCTGTAATTTATAGAATCCTGCCAGATGAATCAAAAGGAGACTCAAATTGATACCGGTATGTGAACCTTTTTTAAACGGCAATGAATTGGAATATGTAAAGCAAGCGGTCATATCTAATTGGATTTCCTCAGGCGGCGGCTATGTCAGTGAATTCGAACAAAAATTTCCTGAATATATCGGTGTAAAATACGCAACTTTAACAACAAGCGGAACAACCGCTTTGCACTTAGCATTAAAAGCTGTAGGCATCGGGCCGGGCGACGAGGTTATTATTCCGGCTTTTACTATGATTGCCTGCGCCTTTTCCGTCTGTTACTGCGGGGCAAAACCGGTTTTTGTCGATTGTGACAGAGAAACTTGGAATATAAATCCCGATTTAATCGAAGACAAAATCACTGCGAAAACAAAAGCTATTATGGCTGTTCATATATACGGTCATCCCTGCGATATGGACTCGATTCTGGCAATAGCCAAAAAGCATAATCTGGTTGTTCTGGAAGATGCCGCCGAGGCTATTGGCTCTAAATATAAAGGTAAAAATTGCGGTTCGCTCAGCGATATAGCCTGCTTTAGTTTCTTTGCAAATAAAATGATTACCTGCGGCGAGGGCGGCGCCGTATTAACAAATAATCAGGCTTTTTTTGATAAATGCCGCTATTTCAAAAACCTTTGTTTCGCTATTGATAAGCCAAGAGAATATATGCACAATAATATAGGCTTTAATTACAGGCTAACCAACGTTCACGCGGCGATTCTGCTGGCTCAATTGGAAAAAGCCGATACATATATTAATTTAAGAAGAAAGCATGCTCATCATTATAATGAAAGATTAAAAGAGGTAAAAGGCATCACCCTGCCCTGCGAGAAAGATTGGGCTTATAATTCTTACTGGATGTACGCTATTTTAATAGAAGAGGATTTCAGGCTTAATCGTGATTCGCTCGCTCAAAAACTAAAAGAACAAGGCATCGACACCCGGCCTTTCTTTATTTCTATGCACCGACAAAAATCTCTGGCTGATTTCGGCTGTGACTGTTCGGGACAATATCCGGTAACCGATGACATAGCTCAAAGAGGTTTATATCTTCCATCTGGTTCAGGACTTAAAGCCGAGCAGATAGATTTTATCTGTGATACAATCGCAAAATTGAATAAATAAATATCGAGAAGCTCAAAACGCCATAAATTGCACAATCGGCTTTTTTATTGTGTCAACGGTTCTGCTTTGGGGAAGCTTTTTTTATTAAAAACAAAATACCGTGAACCTAAATAATTAAAAACAGTCCCGAACGCCACTCCGCAAAACTGAGCAATAACCTCGTAAGGCAGCTCATAGAGGTGCAATACAATATTCAAAACAACAAGATTAATTACAAGCCCCAGTGTCGCGGTAAGATTAAATTTAACCCAGCCGCCGAAAGAGAATTTTTCACCGCTCATAATTTCTCTGAACGTCCAAATATGATGCAGAAAATAATTTTGTGTGCCGGCTATCAAAAACGCTGCGATTGCAATTAAGTTTGCCCATAATTTTAAGATATCTACGAAAATGAAAAATATAAATAGATTCGTAATCATCCCGCCAAAACCAACTATGGCAAAAATGAAAAAAGAATGACCCAGTATTTGCTTCAATTTGTTAAACATCGCTTTTTGCTCCGCCGAAGCCTAAATTTAATTCTGACAGAGATTATATATATTATTAGTGAATGAGTCTAAAAAAAACTGACTCGCTTTTGACCGAGCGGTAATTCCCAATTCCTTCGGCAGTATCAAAAAACTACTGGGTGCTGCCGAATCCAATACTACCGCTGCATTTGCGGACGGCGGGGTATTTACTGATAAATCAAGTTATACAGATGCTCTGCCTGTCCGGCGTCGAGTATTTTTAAGATTTTGTATGTTTCGAAAGCCGAAGCCCTGTCGCCGGACATTAAATAAGTAATACCAAGATTATAGTGCGCATCTGCCCAATCCGGCACAATACTTACGGCCTTCTTAAAAGAATCTATTGATTCCTGATAACGGCCGAGAATGCCGCAGGCCAAACCAAGATTATAATATGCGTCGGCAAAATCAGGCTTAATTTTAACAGCCTGCTTGTATGCGTCGATTTCTTTCTCGGTGTTGTCGATACTGCCATAGGCGGCGCCAAGATTAAAATATGCATCAGCCCAATTCGGCTTAATACGGATAGCCTGTTTATAGTTTTCGAGCGCATCCTGCCGGCGGCCCAAGCTCAGGCAGACATTACCAAGATTATTGTATGCATCAGCATAATCCGGATTGATGTTAATGGCTTGCTTAAAAGCTTCCGCTGCTTCCTGATAGCGGCCCAAACCGACATAGATATTACCAAGATTATTATATGCTTCGATATAATCCGGCTTGATTCTGATGGCTTGCTTAAAAGCTTCTGCCGCTTCCTGATAATGGCCAAGTTTTCCGTAAGCATTACCAAGATAATAGTGCGCCTCGGCATAATCAGGCATTATTTCAATAGCCTTACTGCTGGATTCGATAGCATCGTGGTAGCGCTCAAGGTCGAAATATGAATTGCCCAGATAATTATGCACAACAGCGTTGTTGTGCGTAACTTCGATAGCGTGTGAAAACAGTGTAATACTGTTTTTCCAGATGCCGACCTGCCGATAAGCGACAGTACCCAGAGCTATAAGCAATATTGACGCTGCCGCACCTATGATAATTTTTCGTTCCCGCCATCCTGAAAGCAGTTCCGGCAAACCCCATGCAAGCATTATGAAAAGACCTGTATACGGTATATAAGTAAACCTGTCGGCATATGATGAACCGGTAAACTTCACAAAACCAATAACGGGGATAAGCGTACCGATAAACCAGAACCAGCCCACCGCCAAATACCTTCGTTCCCGTCCAAAATAAATCACAAGAGCTGATATAACAATCAGTAAAACAATACTCGCAGCTGCCTGCCAAAAAACAAAGCTGTCAACATCGTAAGGATAAAATACCGCCAGATTCCGCGGCCAGAACAGTTTGCCTATATATCTTGCGTAAGATAAAAAAGCATTGGCAATTCGGTCAGCAAGCGGAACAGTTGTTATGTCAACGATTAAAGAGCCGGCCCTCTGAGTCAGAAAAGTGATGATGCTCGAGACAGCGGCAAGTATGAAGAATGGGAGTTTTTCAATAATTGAATTGAGAATTGAGAATTTAGAATTTAGGAAACGGTTTAGCGGCCAGTAATCAAGAAGAATCAGAACAAAGGGCAAGGTTACAAGCATCGGTTTTGACATAAGGCCCAGTGCAAAAAAGATAAGGGCTGTTATGTAGCACGGCCATCCTGACCGTGTCTGCACGGGCTTCAAGCCCGTGCCGCATTTGACATAGCTGGTATAAGCAAATAAAGTGAGCAGCAAAAATAACGTGCTGAGAACATCCTTTCGTTCGGATATCCACGCAACCGATTCTACGTGCATCGGATGAATCGCGAACAGAGCTGCGACAAATGCACTGGGCCAGATTGCGGAGGTTATTTTTTTGAGGAGCGCAAACAACAGCAAGGTATTAGCGAGATGTAAAAAGACGTTTACCAGATGAAACCCGCCGGGAGATGACCCAAACAACTGACAATCCGCCATCAGGGACAGCCACGTAAGCGGCTGCCAATATCCCATATAGTAGTTTGTAAAAGCCCAAACTATGCTGTCTTTAGTCAGGCCGTTTAGAACGTGAGGATTTTCGTAAACATAGACAGGGTCATCATAATTGACAAAGTCGAAATTGCGGACCTGCCAAAAAACCAGCAGTGTGCTCAATATCAAAGCAGAGTAAACTAAAATAACAACGTTTCTCTTAACTAATGCAAGTATACTTGCGGTGTATTGCACATTGCTCATCTTGAGGTCAGCTTTCTCTATTAATTTTGTATTTCACAAAATTGCTGCGTATTTATCTCTGAATCAAGTTATACAACTGTTCTGCCTGTTCGGCGCCAAGGATTACTAAGATTTCATATTCTTCAACAGCCGAAGCTTTGTCGCCGGTTATTAAATAAGTAATACCAAGATTATAGCGTGCGTCGGCGAAATCGGGCTTGATACTGACGGCCCGCTTAAAGGAATCGATAGATTCCTGATAGCGGCCAAGAACACCGTAGGCAACACCAAGATTATAGTATGCATCGGCGAAATCGGGCTTAATTCTAATAGCTTGCTTATATGATTCTATTTCTTCCTGAGAGCCGCCTAACTTGCTATAGATAAAACCGATTTTATAATATGCCTCTGCAAAATCAGGGTTAATTTTGATTGCCTGATTAAAAGACTCAAATGCCTTATCGTATCGGGCGAGGCCGACGAATATTTCACCAAGGTTATAATATGCATCAGCGTAACTTGGGTTCAGTTGTATGGCTTTATCATAGTTTTTGACGGCCTTATCGAGGTCGCCTTTATCCTTATAAGCATTTCCACGGTTGTTATAAGCATTCGCATAATTCGGGTTCAGTTCTATGGCTTTATCATAATTTTCGATGGCTTTATCAAGGTCGCCCTTAGTTTGATAAAAAAGTCCCCTGTTGTTATAAACTCCCGCATAATTTGGATTCAGCTCTATAGCTTTATCGTAATCGTCAATTGCCTTTTCAAAGCTGCCGGCAGATGAATAAGCAATTCCCCGGTTATTATAAGCAACAGCATCCTCAGGGCTTAATGCAATAGCTTTGTCGAAGTCGTCAATCGCCCCCTGCAAATCACCCATATTAACTTTTATAGCTCCTCTGTTAGTGTACATTAAAGCATTATCGGGGTTTTGAGAGATAGAAGAATTATAAAAAGTAATCGGGTCGGTATAAGAACGGCTCTTTACAAAAGTTATAGAAGACAGCAAGGCAAAAACAGCAATCAGTACCCATGAAATTTTAATATCTTTTATTTCAATCCATTTCTTTGGAACACTGAATAGTACAAATAACAGTATGCCTATCAAGGGAAGAAAAAGACGATGGCTCAAATAATCTATGTCTTGAGTTTTATATAACATGTTCGGCAGCAGAAACAATAAAAACCATGAGAAACAGAATATTTTTTCCTTATTTGTTCTTTCATGATTTTTGAAAAATATTACGACAACTAAAATTATTATAACCAAGCCGAGCAGACTCTTAAAAAGAGAAAAATATGAAATCAGCGAAATATCGAAAAGTAAGAAAGGCCTTGCTAAGGATTCAGGTATCATCGGCAGATTTAATATCAGCGGCATTAATCCGTACTCATTCACATCCGAAGTATTTTTAAAAGCAATTGAACGCAGCCAAAGCCATGCTATCCCTGAAATAAGATAAAGTAAAAAAGCCAGTGAATATATTATTTTATCTCGACGGCTGACGGAATGTTTTGGATATACGAAGATAAAGTAATAAATAATGAAAACAAAAGGCAGAAACGCCGCGGGTTCTTTGCAAAACAAAGCAATTGTAAAAGCAAGCCAGTTTAAAAATAAGTAGATACCCTTTTTCGTTTGAAAATGTTCTATAAAAAACAAAAACGATAATAAAGAGAAAAATACAAACAGCAAATCTGCTCTTGCAGATATCCACGCTGTAAAAGGAATGAAAAGCGGATGCGCACAATAAATCAATGTACTTAATAAAGCTAACTTTAATGGTATTAAAAACTTCCTGAACAAAAGAAACAGCACGCAGGCTATTAAACCTAAAAGCAATATATTAGTGAGGTGGTACATCCATACATTATTTCCCCCCGATAAGTGTATATCAGCCATATATGATAATGTTAAAATAGGACGGTAAAAGCGGCTGCTCTTTACAACAAAGGCATCTGTAAGAAATGCCCGGGGGACATTTCTGAAATCGCTCAAAAAAACAATGTTACCCGTGGTTATATCAGTATCAACAAAGCCGGTAAACCCGAAAGTAAGGGTTTGCAGGTAAAGCAATACAGTAAGACAAAAAACGATAATAACGGGAAGGACTGCATCTTTCCTTTTTTTTGGAAAAGTCGAAAGTCTTTGCCTTGTTTTTTTGCGGGCAGTTAAATTTTTCGTCATTTTTTTATTCTGAAAGTTTTACTTGTCGCGAGCCAGACGAAAACCCGTATCGTAGTGCTTGCGATTCGCACCCAAGTTGGCTCGGAAAGACGGTTCGCAGCAGAAGTCGGAGCCGAGCCAGCCGCCGCCCTTCCAAACTATTCCTCCAAAGTCCTCGTACCAATCCCAGTACCAATCCCAGCACCATTCTCTTACATTACCTGACATATCGTAGAGTCCTAACTCGTTAGGGTTTTTTCTGCCGACAGGCTGTGTTCTATTCTTGTTATTTTGTATTGCAGGCCAGTTCCAAAATCCTTTTAAGTATTCATCTCCGGAATTTTGCCAATACCATCCTACTTCATCTAACTCATTGCTGCCGCTGTATTTATAACTCTTGCTCAGCTGACCTCCGCCCGCAGCATATTCCCATTCGATTTCGGTCGGCAACCGATAGCCGTTGGCTCCCGCATTAATAGTTACCGTCCATTTTAAATCATCCTCATCATCTATATTTTTCACGTCTCTATTATCTTTGTCTATATTGTAATACGGTTCTAAGCCCTCTTTTATGCTCTTTGCATTACAGTATTCGATACAGTCATACCAGCTTACCATTTCTACCGGCAAATCGTCGCCTTTGAATTTTGAGGGGTTACTTCCCATCACCTCGACCCATTCTTTTTGAGTTACCTCATATCTGCCGATATAAAAATCCGATACTGTTACATTTTTTCCATAGTAGCTGGACCTTGTGTTCCTAAAAGTCCCGCCTAAAACCAATACCAACTCATCAGATTTTTCCCGCAAACATTCGTAGAGAGCTACTACTACATTTTCACCGATATAAACAACTCTTTGCAAATTATCGGAATCCTGAAGCGGCATTAATCGCTGCTCATTGGATACCACCGTCATTTCAACATCTGACGGTGCTTTGTCAGTATCAACAGGCATTGTTTTGGATTCTTGTCCTTTTGGCACGATTTTACTTCGGCTGCGGAAAAGCCACCCATCGCGTTCAGCAAAGTATTCTATCGTGTTTTCAGTGATAGTCGGTTTAATCGCGAGGAACTTATCATATGCCGGCCCAAGCTGGCCATTAACCGCCATGTGCCATTTCTTATCTTTCAAGACTTGATAAATAAGATACCTGCTATCCGAAGTGAATGCGATAGAATTATGACCTATACTATCATAGCTGCCGTAACCAGATAAAAGTTGATGGTTTAATGTGATGAAAACCTTATCGTCCAATAATACGCCGTATGCGAAGTGCTTGCCGTCAGGGCTGAAAACAGGACCGTCCGCGGATATCGCATCGTACAACGGTCCGGGCTGGTCATTGACTACGACACACCAATTTTCATCTTTGTGGGCTGTGTAGGCGTGGCGTTCACCATCGACGCTTAGAACTAAACTCTTATCACCGATAGAATCAAACAACGGACCGGCGTTTCCGTTGACAATAACAAACCATTTTCCATCAAATCCCGTTACATATGCTACACTGTTATCATTTGGACCGAAAAGAATGTCTTGTTTCGGCAAATGTTCAAAGGTCGCTTCGGCATTACCATCAAAAACTATGAACTTTTCGTTGTCTTTCATTGCAAAATACGCGTAATGCTGACTATCAGGACTGAAAAACGGCTCAGCAATTGCATCATATATCCCATCTGGTTTTCCGTCCACCACCATAAACTTTTTAAAATTATTCTCAGCCGTAAATGCCGTTCGTTTTGAATCACTACTGAAAACCGGCAACCCGACTGCATCGTAAGCAGGACAAATTTCGACACCGTCAAGAACAACGGTTTGTTTGCTGCCGTTTTGCTTTCCGGCAGTATATATGAAACGTTTGCTGTCAGGGCTAAAAGCAAAATTGCTGACTAAATCGTACTCGGGCCCGGCATTTCCATCCACTACCGCAATCCATTTGTTACCTATCCGAGCGCCATATGCAATTCTTCTGCCGTCAGGGCTGAATGTAATATATTCTATACTGTCGTATTCAGAGCTTTCAACATTACCATCTACTATGAGGTGGTATTTCGAACCGTGCTTTGCCGCGTATGCGATGCGGTCTGCTTGCGGTCTAAATGCTATCGTTCCGATATCGTCGTGTTTGGGGCCTAACTTGCCGTCTATTCTTATACGCCAATCAACCTTTATATCCGTTTTAGGAGCATTGACGTCTGTTTGGGCGTCAGAACACGGCGTACAGATTATCTCTGCTATACGCAATGCTTCTAAAGCTTCTATATCTTCCAAAGACATTATACGCTGCTCAATAGGCGGCAACTGTTTGACTAAAGATGCTGATTGCCTATATGAAGATTCAAATTTCGGCTCTGTCTCAGACTTCTCGGCCTTCTTTGAACAGCCGAGCATCAGACAAATCAAAAACGCAGATATGGCAAACACAATTTTTCGTTTCATAAATACTCACCCTTTAAGATTGCCCATAACGAATAAAAAATTTTACTGTAAAATCGAACAAAAAGCAAGGTTTTCTTAAGTCAGATGACAAGTTTTAAAAAAGAGCCAAGTTGCGGGATATAAAAAACTGCCCGGCTTTCGGCCGGGCAGTGATTTTCAATTCGTTTGACAGTGTCAAAAAAATTACGGGGTGTTGCCGAATCCAAGAACTCCGTTGCAATGCATCCATTCGCTGTTGGAACCGCCGCAAGAATTATTCTGCCATACGGCTGTATTGTAGCTCTGATGTTCGGCCTGACGGGTCGAACCGTTAACCACCAGATAATCTACCTGAACATCTCTGCCGCTTGCATCATTGAAGAACTGCAGATTGATGCCGCCAGAGTTGTATGTGGTGGCTGTGCGGTTTGCCATGCTTGTGCCTAATGTCCATGTGGCAATTGTGGTGCCGTCAATTCTCAAATTGACCTGTTCGCTGCCGTTTGTTCCGCGTGCCCTTAAAACAAGGGTCTTCTGGCCGCCGCCGCCACCGCTTGTGGTGCTTGTCGAGCTGCTGCTGGTCGTTGTTGTCGAGCCGCCGCCACCGCCGCAGCTAATGGAAGCCGAACCCGAACCCCACCAAACTGTAGCCCAGTTAGCGCCGCTGGTTGCGACAGTCATGGTGCCGCTGCCGCCGCCATAATGCTCTCCACCTACTAACTGATAGCCGCCGCCGATGTTTGTGCCTTTTCCTCTGCTGCTCCAGCCGCTATTGTGCTCGCCCATATTTTGGCCGCTTCCGCCATTACCGCTGCAATTGTACTGTTGAAAAGACCCGCTGCCGGTAATGTTCGGACCGTTACAGTTATTTGTATACAGGGTGAATGTGCCCTTACTGGTATTATATGTACCAGCATTAGAGCCGCCGCTTCTGCCAATGTAATATTCTACGAGAGGATTCGTTCCCCACCCATAGATACCAATACCCCATTGACACATGTTGCAGCTGCCTGACCATGATATAGTTCTGGTTGAACCGCTGCTCCAGCCGTGACCGCCAACCCAAGCCGCATTGTTGGCATTAATTGTCACTGTACCGCTGCAGTTGATATCGGTTCTGCCTGCATGGGCGACCATAGCGCAGACGGATACTAAGGCTATTACTAATAAAAACTTCTTCATAAATTCTTCTCCATAACTGTTGTACTACTAAATATTTAGAAATGAACGCTAAACTACGTTAGGACACATCAGAAAATGTGTCGGAAGGGCAAAAACTTGTGACCGA
>Ga0265293_10006097_pt1 | contig 19573 bp, 24 predicted proteins | sample Munlanlewell138R_FD_192505 | JGI IMG/M metagenome (GOLD analysis project Ga0265293, IMG submission 192505) | Leachate microbial communities from a municipal landfill in Southern Ontario, Canada - Leachate well 138R | ecosystem: Engineered > Solid waste > Landfill > Unclassified | place: Canada... | reverse complement strand
TATTTAGATCCTTAATATTTAATCCATTGTAGTAGTCAATACTAGAGTCTAATCCTCCAATATTGATTACATGACTATATATATTTATATTGAACTCTTTTAGTAAAAGCTTACAGACACTACCTATGGCAACACGCATGGCTGTTTCTCTAGCAGATGCCCTTTCAAGAATGTTTCTTCCACCTTTTTGATTGTATTTCAATGCTCCAACTAAATCTCCGTGACCAGGCCTAGGTCTTGTTACTTCTATTAGTTCAATATTTCTTCCTTTGTTATTTATATTTATTCCTATGGGATTTCCTGTTGTAAGTCCATTATTTACACCAGAAAGTATTTTTACTTCATCACTTTCAATCTCCATCCTAGAAGATCTGCCATATCCCATTCGCCTTCTTTTTAATTCATGGTTTATGTAATTTAAATCTAAAAATAAATTCGCAGGAATACCATCTAATATTCCCATGAGGGATTCACCATGGGATTCACCAGCAGTTAAAAATCTAATCATATTAACCCCCCCAATATATACTGAAAAGACTTCTACCTGTGAAGGTAGAAGTCTCTAATGTTCCAAATATTATTGCCTATTTCAATTAATTCTTCCTTGACATCTAGTCTTTTATTTACAGGCTCTTCATCTGTATTAGATACAAAGTAGTTACCCTTGTATCTCGCATTTATGGATTTAAAGAAATAGTCCATAACTGGTATTGAACCATTGAATTGATCATGTTGAAAGGGCGCTCCTCCCGTTGCTAAAAATATACCTATCCTATCTTCAGTTCTTCTGTATTCTTTTCCTAAAGAATACTTTAATGACCAATATTTTTGACATCTGTCAATCAAATTTTTCGTTAATCCATTTACTGAATTAAAATAAATAGGTGCTGCAACTATGATTATGTCACTATTATCAAATCCGTCATAAATAGTGTTCATATCATCTTTACTTACACATCCTTCAACCTTCCCACAATAATCACATCCAGAGCATGGGTATATTTGTTTGTCAGCTAAATAAATCTTATCTATTGAATAATCCTTTTTCCTTATTCCTTCCAGTAGGTATTCTAACAATTCATCTGTATTCTTTTTCTTCCTTGGGCTGCCCATTAGAGCTAATACCTTTCTCATACTTCCTCCTAGTTTACAATTCTTTTAAGATGCTTTATTAAGGTTGTAATCATAAAGCTTTGAAGTGGTATATTGACTATAGCAGACAAAGCTCTGCCTGGAAGCAATACCATAAATCCTTTTCCAAACAAATTTGATAACCAGTAGGTATTTAAACCTAATGATATTAATATTATACAAATGCTAACTATAATAGTTACATTGCGAATTGAAAATGGATTTGCTTCCTTTGTTCTAGTCTTTAAATAGATTCCATATAGTCCTGGTATTAAACCCCATAGTATAGAACTTAGTGTAAATCCTGGGTGAATGGATGGCCCTTGTAGATTAATCATAACTCCAATAAGGTCAGCAGCCAATCCGCTTATCCCACCAACTATAGGTCCAAACAGCAATCCACTTATCATAAGTGGAATCTCTCCAAAACTTAATCTTAAAGTAGGTAATCCAGCTAAGGGAACCATAACAGCTAAAAATCTTGTAAGGACTATAGATATGGCTGTCAAAAACCCAGCATATACAAGTGTCCTTGTGTTCATTACTTTACCTTTATTCATTTTTATCCTCCTCTCTTTTGTTAGTGACAGGTAACTGTCACATTAAAGATAAGAAGGTCCTTTAATGGTCCAGCGGATGCGGCAAAGAATCGCAGAATTTAATCCTTCGTTTAAGGGCAACTTCCCATCCCTTAACACTTGACGCTCTTTACCTACTCTGTCTGACTAACGCTTTCATTATACATCAATATCCTTATTAAGTAAATCTTTATTGTCTTTTTTCCTAAGATACTCAGTAAAATTATAGGAACTGATAATAGTTGCTATTACGAAAGTAACTACAGCCATTATCTTATAATACATTGGATAAGTGGAGAAAAAAGCAGTTATATAAAATACAATAAATAAAAGATAGAGTTTGAAAATCTTATCTTTACTAAAAAAGTTTAGGCTAGATTTTAATTCTGATTTTTTCTCATAATACCTAGATATAATATAATCCTCTATATCCTCATCAGGTAGTAGCACTTTTTCTTCTTGAAGCTTTAATTTGTATTCCTTTCTTATATCTTGGATTTTTTTATCTCTAATTTTCTTATTTAGCCTTTTCCCAAATATACCTATTATTGTAGTACTTATTAAACCTAACAATAAAGAGATAATAAAGTTTCCAATGATTTTATTGAATATGAAAATCAAAGCTATTAAAACCCCTATAATCATTGATATTTTGTCAAAAATATCTGCCCTAAAAGTTTTCCCTTTTTTCATTTGCTTAGTGTAAAAATTTTCTAGAACCCTTTGTCTTTCCTTGAGTCTACGACTCTCTCTTAAATATTTTAAATTTTTTTTCATCCTTTTTTCTTCCTTTCTTCATTGTGGCATACCCTATACCTTGTATTGTTGCCACAAATCCTAGAAAAGATAAGGCAATATTTGTTGCCATAGAGCTAAAAAAATTTTCAGGCAACATCTGTATTAATAAGTCTGTTCTTGGATCTAATAACCATAAGTCATTGGTAAAAAAAATGTAATGAAAATAGGTGAAATATTTACTGAAATCAAAATAAATCATAACACCTAATATCCCCATGATTATCCAATTGACAAATAATCCTTTAAATATAATCTTTCCAATTAATTGTCTATCTCCTAGTATAGAAAGATAAATAAGAATTCCTATGGATAAGATAATAGTAATATATTTTAAATCAAACCCAAATTTAAACAGAACCTGTACATCTCTCATATGTAAGATTTCTCGTTCATTAAAGTTTGGAGCTAATATTTCGTCTCCTGCTTTTCCTTTTAAATATAAAAACAAATCTTCCGTAATATCTGCTAATTCTCCGTAAGATTTACCCGTTTCATTTGCAATATTATTTTCTCCATAACTTCTCATATATGTCCTTAAATCAAAAGTGTTTTTTTCTATGGCTAATAACAAACACGCTAAGGATAAAGAGATAACTAGTAAAATCAAAAGTAGTCTTTTCAATGCTATTCCCCCTGATTGATGTATTTAGTATATAATAACACATCACTTAGTGAATTGAAAAGGATTGAAGAAAATTTAATTCCTCAATCCTAGTAAATTTAACCCATTGCTCTCTCTAGTTTGTCTAAATATTTAATTGGAAAAACAGAGAGTAATTCCTTGTATTGCTCAACGGACAATCCTTGAACTGTTGTATATATTTGAATTTTTGTATCTAGATCTGCAGCAATAAATCTTTCTTTTATCTCGTGAAAGTTGCTATTAGCTTCCATACTTTACCTCCTAAATATTAATCTATATTTAGTATGTTTAATAGTTTTCCTTTTATACACTATTAATATAAGACCATTTTTTTGAAACTTCCTATGGTTATAGCTAAAAATTAGAATATTAGAGTCTACTATGGAAACAATAATTACATAGTATTAAATTTTAAGATTTCATGTATGGAAGTAGTTTTATAAGTTATTTATCTATGTAGATGTACAGGATATACAGAAATTGAGAATGCTATAAAATCTATATTATATTGTAAAATATAATAATATTAAATGTTTAAGGGAAAGATGAGTTATGTCTTTCCCTTACTTTATAATTTTATATAAAATACTATATGGTTTTATATCTTTCAATATTAGCATCACTTAAAAATTCGTAAGCATCATTTATTTTTTGAAATTTCTCTGTAGAATCTGGTGATTTGTTTATATCGGGATGATATTCTTTTGCCTTTTTCCTATAGGCAAGTTTAATCTCATATTTATCTGCATTATATCCAACACCCAATAAATCACAACTTTTCTCATATTTATTTTTAAACTCAATACTTGGATTTACATAAGTTTGACCATTGCCATATCCACTATAGCCACCGTATCCAGAATTTCTATTTTGATAATTTTGATATTCATACCATTGTCTAAATCTTTCTTCCCATTCTCTTTGTTGCTGTTCCTGACGCTCTCTGTACTCTTTTCTTTTCCTATCTTCTTCCATCTTTTTATATTTGTTTCCATATTCACTAAAGCTTTCAAATCGTCTTTTTCTACCTTCTATAAGATAGTTTGCACCATCGAATAGAAACTCTGTTATTGTATATTTAAGATATTTTAAATAAGATACAAATTTTGTTCCAAGAATAGGAAATACAATAAAAAACAGGACTATTAAAATAGTAATAGGATTTAAAAGTAATACTATGCCAAGTGGTCCTAAGAAAATAAGAAGTAAAAATCCTCCTAAGCTTACCAGGCTAAGGAGGCCTCTTCCAATATTGGATGTAAGGGTTACAATAGTTTCTATTATTTTCATTAAGCCCCCTAATATTAGTGATATTAACTGGGCAATAATATACAAAACATTACCAGAAATCTTTTTTAGTATATTCATTTATTATAAACTCCTCTTTGATACAACTATTCCTCATCCATCTCCCAGTTGTGATATACTTCTTGGACATCATCATTATCTTCCAGCATATCTATTAATTTTTCCATACTTTTTATATCATCTGGATTAGTTAGTTTAATTGTATTTTGTGGAATATAGGTTAGTTCTGCCATGGCAAAGTTGTAGCCTGCCTCAGATAATCCATCCCTAACACTATTAAAATCTTCTGGCGTTGTTATTATTTCAAAACCTTCCTCTTCTGAAATAAAGTCTTCTGCCCCTAAGTCAATTGCCAGCATAGTTAGTTCATCTTCATCTATTGAGTCTGTTCTTTCTATAGCCATCATACCTTTTCTATCGAACATAAAGGTTACACAGCCTGACTGTCCCATATTTCCTCCACCTTTGTCAAAGGCATGCCTTACATCTGGTGCTGTCCTATTTCTATTGTCAGTTAAGCAAAGTGCAAATACTGCTATTCCACCTGGACCATAGCCTTCATAGATAATTTCTTCAAAATTGTCTGCTCCCAGCTCTCCAGAGCCTTTCTTTATAGCTCTTTCTATGTTATCATTTGGCATATTTTCTGCCTTTGCTTTTTCTATGGCTGCTTTTAATGCTGGATTGTAGTCTGGATCTGCTCCACCCTCCTTTGCTGCAACCATAATATATCTACCTAGTTTTGTAAATATTTTTGCTCTTTTGGCATCTTCTTTACCTTTTTTATTCTTTATGTTATTCCATTTAGAATGTCCTGCCATAAAATTTCACTCCCTTTAAAATATTGCCTTATTTATTTTAGCACAATATTATATTTATTTCATCTACTTTGTTAAATTAGTTTTTCAAACCAAAAGAACCGTCCCCATGTTTGAAGATTGGGGGGTAAACCCTTTTATGTTGACTTATTGTATTCATTCTTTTAATCTTATTTACTATTTCCTCTGGTCCTTCTCCAGTTATTATATACCTATCCAATACATCATAAGAAAAACCCAATTCCTTCTCATCAGTTTGATCTTCCCATAGACCAGCTGTAGGTGGTTTTTCTATTATTATATCTGGAATACCTAAAAATCTTGCTAAATCTCTAATCTCTGATTTTACAAAGGTTGCCAAGGGAAGTAAATCTACTCCACTATCTCCATGTTTAGTAAAGTAGCCTGTGATAAATTCTGATTTATTGCTAGAACCTACTACTAAATAATTGTTGTTTTGGGCAAAATAGTATAAAGTTGTCATTCTAAGTCTTGGCTTTAAATTAGTTATAGCCATTTTGTTTTTATTTTCTTCAGCTATAGAATTAAATAGTACATCAAAAGAGTTTGATAAATCAACTTTTGTAGTCTTTAAATCTAATTTTCCAGCTACTAGTAGCGCATGTTCCTCATCTATTCTGCCACTATAACAAGGCATAATAACACCTAGTGAAGTATTAGGAAATGCTTTTTTTGCTAAACCTGCTATTACTGCTGAATCTATACCTCCACTAAGACCAAAAACTAATCCTTCTGCCTTTGCTTCCTTTGCTTTTTCTTGCAGCCATCTGACTAACTCATCAACAATTAAAGCTATATTTTCCATTTACTCTCCTCCAAATAATTTTCTTTCATATTTTATAGCATACTTCCTACTTATGTATATCTTCTACAGAATTGGTAAGATTAATTATAATGATTATAACATAAAGGAGCTATTTATGGACAAAAATAAGCTTAAATTAATATCTATAGGTTTAGTAACGGGACTAATTAACGGTTTATTTGGCTCTGGTGGAGGAACTATTGTAGTTCCTGCTTTAGTTTTTTTACTTGGTATAGATGATTATAAAGCCCACGCTACTGCAATATCCATAATCTTACCCCTATCTATTGTAAGTACCATAATATATTTTACCAATAGCTCTATTCCCTTTAAAGTTGTTCTACCTGTAACCATAGGCGGTGTAGTTGGGTCATATATTGGGGCTAAAACTTTAAACAAAATCCCTATTAATGTACTAAGAAAAATATTTGGTGGTGTAATCATATATACTGCCATAAGGATGATATGGAAATGATTCTAGCAATAATTGGGTTCTTATCAGGAATTATAAGTGGGATGGGTATTGGAGGAGGCACAATTCTTATTCCTTCCTTAGTTATATTTAAAAATATCCAGCAGCAACAGGCCCAAGGAGTTAATTTAATAGTATTTCTTCCCGTGGCTATTATAGCTTTAATTACCCATTACAAAAAAGGAAATATTGACTTTTCCTTTGCAAAATTAATAATCTTGGCTGGCTTAGTGGGAGCCATTTTAGGTTCAATCTTAGCAATAAAAATTGATCCCGTAAAGTTAAGAAAATACTTTGGTATTTTCTTGCTTCTTATAGGAACTTATGAATTATTCGCAAAGAAAAAATAGGCCTTATAAAAGACCTATTTTTAGTGATGTCCTCTTAATGTTGCATAAACACAGTCATCATACAATATTTTAAATCCTAGTTCCCTAGCCTTTTCAAGAACCTCTTCGTTGTAGGTACCTGGCTGGAACCAGATATATTCAATGCCTGCTTCTTTTGCTTCTTCTAAAGTTGGAATGGCTATTTTAGGTGGTACAACCATATCTAAAACATCTACCTTTTTTGGTAAATCTTTAACTGAATGATATATCTTATCTCCTTCAATCTCATCATAATTTGGATTTACCCCATAGGTTTCATAATCATGGTTTTTCAGTGTTTTCCATATTTTATAACCAAATTTGTCTTTGTTAGCCGTTACACCTGCCACTACCCAAAGTTTTTTACTAAGCATTTCTTCTTTAGTTTTTGCCATATCTTCCATATTTATCACCTCTTTTGAATTATACCCGAAATTTATTTTCTTAATCTAGAATTATACTACCCTTTTCCCATCTTTAATTGGGATATAACCTTCATCTAAATCCTCAATAATAGCACTTCCATTAGTTAAATCCATAATAATTTTATGAAAGACTTCTATTTTAGCTTCTTGTATATATACAAAGATGTTTACGGCATCATCAAATAGTGTATCTCCTAATATATATTCTTCATTTATTAGATAGTTTTCAATCTTCCCATAGGAGGTATAGTCAATCCTGATTTTTATTTTAGTATGTAGTACCATATCTACAATATTTCCAGCTTCCAATCCAATCTTTGCACCCTTTGTATAAGCCCGGATAAGGCCTCCTGCACCTAACTTTATTCCTCCAAAATACCTAGTAACAACAACTGCTACATTCCTCAAGTTTTCCTTTTTTATTACTTCTAAAGTAGGTATACCTGCTGTACCAGAAGGCTCGCCATCATCACTAAATCTTTGAGTATTACTATCTTTACCAAGAACATAGGCATAAACATTGTGGGTAGCATCCTTATGTTTTGTTTTAATATTCTCTATAAAGTCTAAAGCTTCCTCCTCTGTCTCGATGGGCATGGCATAACCAATAAATCTTGATTTGTTGATAATAGTTTCCGCCTCTCCATAACCATAAATAGTTCTATAAATTTTGTCCATAAAATCTCCCTCTCAACTAAATATAATCCTAAAAATAAAAGGAGATATAATCTCCTTTTATCTATGCATAGTTTAGTTTTTCTTCATAGTCCTTAAATTCTAAGTATCTTTTATATGATAGGCTGACAAGGGATTTGTCTTGGCTATAAGTAATCATATCGATTGCTTCTTCTACAGGATAAAATCCTCCCTCTTTGAAACCTTCTTCAAAATTTACGGAGAAATCTTCATTATTTGATTCCATTATATACCATATAATTTTATTACACACTGCTTGATTTCTTGAAAAGGAATAAAATTCATAGGCAGTTTCGCCTGCTGAAGATACTATTTTAGGGCTTTCTATACCTGTTTCATACTCTACTCTACCGATAGCAGTTTCTGGTGGCAGTTGTTCATCTCTGATCTTACCCTTTGGCAATATCCATTCATTTTTATCGTTTTTCAAGATAAAGACCTTATTATCTCTAAATACAACTCCGCCAGCACAATTTCTTATTATCACTTACACCAACTCCTTTTATATAATAAATTCATTATATTTCTTCATATCAATATGATTGATTTTCAATTGGAGCATAGCTCCATCTTCCATATACTCCATTTTACTTACTTGATAGTTTCCCATAAAATAGTTTACAATACTCTGTCTATCATAGGGTATCTTTAGAGTAACAAATTTATATTGCTGTGGCAATAGATTTTCAATATCTATCAATAATTTTTCAATGTTTTCTCCTTTTTTTGCTGAAATAAATACTTTTTCATTTACATGTTTATTATCGTATAGGAGATTGTGAATATCTATTTTGTCCATTTTATTAAACACTGTGATTGTAGGCTTGTCTAGGACTTCCAAATCCTTTAGTATATTATAGGTTGTTTGAATCTGTATATCTAAATCCTTATTTGATGCATCTACTACATGAAGCAATAAGTCTGCATATTTTACTTCTTCTAAAGTCCCTTTAAAGGCTTCTATCAATCTTGTAGGAAGTTTAGATACAAAACCAACCGTATCTGTCAATAAAAATGCTTGCCCGTTGGGAAGTTTCCCCCGCCTTAGAGAAGTGTCTAAAGTTGCAAAGAGCATATCCTTTACAAATACTTGTTTTGCTTCTTCATATTCGTCACTAAATTCTAGTAATTTATTAAGTAAAGTAGATTTTCCTGCATTGGTATATCCAACTAAGGCTACTATGGGAAGATTTGAGTCTTCTCTTTTTTTTCTTTTTGTCTCCCTATTTTGCTCTATTTCCTTTAGTTGTTTCTCAATATTATCAACTTCTCTTAATATATGCCTTCTATCGGTCTCTAGTTTTTGCTCTCCTGGTCCTCTTGTTCCAATACCTCCACCCTCTCTAGATAGATAATCTCTAAAACCTATTAATCTTGGAAGTCTATATTTTAACTGAGCCAGTTTTACTTGTAGCTTTCCCTCCTTTGAATTTGCCCTACTGGCAAATATGTCTAAAATCAGATTAGTTCTATCAACTATTTTTCTATCAATAATTTTCTCTAAATTTCTTAGCTGTGCACCTGACAACTCATCATTAAAAACTACAGTAGTTATATTCAATTCTTCACAGTAGTTCTTGATTTCTTCAGCCTTCCCCTTTCCAATGAAATAGGCTGGATTAATATTGTCTTTTTTTTGTACCAGTCTTGAGATTACTACTCCATCTGCAGCACTGACTAATTCCTCCAATTCATCTAGAGAGTTTTCAATATCAATAGTGTCCGTATCCAGTTCCACACCAATTATTAGTACTTTTTCCATATTTTTCATTTCCTGGTTCAATCCATCACCTTCCAAAAATCATTAAAATAATCTATATTTGTATTATATCACTATTTCTATATTTTATCTAACAATATGTATGGATACAACTATGTAGGGTACAATTTATCTAAATAATACATGTTTCGTAACTATATTGTAACTTTGATTTGAACCTTCTAATATTAACATTATAATATTTCTATGGTATAATAATTAAATTGAAGCCTTTACTCAATTAAGGAGGTATTTTTATGGACAATAAAAACAGTAATGATAATAAAAAGAAGAAGAAATCCACTGGAAAAATTATTTTGAAATCATTAAAGATATTTATTATTATATTTCTAATGCTATCTGTTATAGCTGGTGGAGTTGTTATAGGTGTGGTTCTTTCTATATTAAAAGATGCTCCCAATATAGATCCTACTAAGGTAAATGCATCCTTGGACTTGACTTCAACTATATATGATTCTCAAGGAGAACTTATAGAAAAAATCCAAGCACCTGAATTTCGAACTATTGTAAAATTAAACCAAATGCCAAAACATCTCCTTGATGCTTTTATAGCAATAGAAGATGAAAGATTTGAAACACACATAGGTGTAGACCCAAAAGGAATTGTTTCATCAGCTTTAGATAATATAAAAGCTGGTGGTATAGTAAGGGGTGCCAGTACTATTACTCAACAGCTGGTAAAAAATGTATATCTGACTAGGGAAAAAAACTGGGATAGAAAAATTAAAGAGGCTTATCTAGCCATCCAAATGGAAAAGGTTCTTACAAAGGATCAAATCCTTGAGGCCTATTTAAATAGAAACTACTTAGGGCAAAATGCTTATGGAGTTCAGGAAGCTTCCCAAACTTATTTTTCAAAGGATGTTGGTGAACTAACTATTGCAGAGTCAGCTCTTTTAGCTGGAATAGTAAAAAGTACAACTAAATATGCACCTTATCATACCATAAGTCCTGAAAATTTTGATAATACTAAGCATTATGAAGTTGGAAGACTAGAAATACTGGGTGAAAAGTATATAGCTGTATATAATGAAGAGGCTGTAAAAAGACAAAAACTTGTACTTGCTCAGATGCTTAAGTTAGGAAAAATTTCAGAATCTGAATACCAAACTGCACTAAACCAAGATATAAAACTAAGTCTAAAGCCAGGTCAAAAGAAAATAGAAGGTATTTCCTCCTATTTTACTGATTATGTAAAAACTCAAGTAGTAAATGCTCTAATGGAAAGACTCGGATATACAAAGGAAGAAGCACAAAATGAATTGTTTGCAGGTGGGTTAAAGATTTATTCTACAATGGATGTAAAGCTTCAAAGAGAACTAGAAGATGTATATAATAATTTTACTGAGATTTTGGTAGGGGATCCAGAAAAAATTAAAGGACCTATTTTAGTAGATTGGCGTTTAAATAAGTCAAATGATGTCATAGATGAAAATAGAAATATTATCTACTATCACCAAGACAATCTATTTAATGAAGATTTTGAGCTAATAATAGAAAAAGGGACCTATGAGTTAGTTGATGGGAGCCTGCTCCTGAAAAGTAAAAAACTGACTCCATATAAAAAGCATATAGATGTTGCAGACTACTATAGAATTGACGATAGGAAAAACCTGGTTTCTCATACTGTTGGCTCCATAGTCTTGTCTGAAGATAGTTTTTCAGTGTCGGATAAAAAAGAGATAACAATAAGCAAAACATATTTAAACAATAATAAGGATTTTTATAGAATTGATGAAAATGAAAATTTATTAATCAATGATAAATATTTCTTTAGATCTAGGGATGGTGTGGTTCAACCTCAATCTGCTACTGTCACTATAGATTTTAGTACGGGAGAAATTAAAGCCTTAGTAGGTGGTAGAGATGTTGAAGGTGCCAGAATATTAAATAGAGCCACCGAATCTCAAAGACAGCCTGGTTCAGCCATGAAGCCTATAGCTGCATATTTACCTGCATTAGATAATGGCTATACAGCAGCAACTCCAATAGATGATATTCCTTTTTATGACCACAATGGTATATTATGGCCTAAAAACTGGTATAAAGAAGGTTATAGAGGTATTCAAACCCTAAGGCGTTCTGTTGAACAATCAGGAAATGTAAATGCAGTCAAAGTTGTTGATGCTATTGGTGTGCAAACTTCAATGTCCTATTTAGAGAAACTAGGAATAATAAGTAAACTTGACCCTGAAAATGATAGTTTTGTTACTGCTAAGGAAAATAGAGTTTCTAATGACGAAAATCTATCTGCCTTAGGGTTGGGAGGTATGACAAAGGGATTGACACCTATAGAATTGACTGCAGCCTATGGTGCAATAGCAAATGGTGGTGTATATATTGAGCCCATTGCATTTACTAAAATAGAAGATAAAAATGGTAATATTCTCATAGAAAATATTCCAAAGGAAAATATTGTAGTATCTCCTCAAGTAGCATATATAATGTCTGATATTATAAGGACCACTGTATCAAATGGTATTGCTGGAAGGGCTAAACTGAACAATATGGTTGTAGCTGGAAAAACTGGAACTACTCAAAATCAAGCTGATATTTGGTTTGTTGGATACACTCCCTATTATGTAACAGGAGTATGGATAGGAAACGATTCTCCTAAGGTTACTCTTTCTAAAAATAGTGGTACAGCTGCTCAATTATGGCAACATATAATGACTAGATTCCATGAGGATAAGGAGAGTATAACCTCCTTTGAAATGCCGCCTAATATCGTTAAGGCCAATGTATGTTCCCAGTCTGGAAAACTGGCTACAGAGCTTTGTACCCTTGACCCAAGGGGCAGTACCATAAGGACAGAAATCTTTGTAAAAGGCACTGAGCCAAAGGAACAATGTGATGCTCATGTTGAATTAAACATAGACAATACTAATGGCAAAATTGCAAATGAATATTGTCCTACTGAAAATATTGAAACTAAGGTATTTATAGAACGAACTCCACCATATAATCCTGAAGAACACAATGGCATAATACCTACTGATTTTGAATACACTGCTCCAACGGAAGTATGTGATGAGCATAATGAGAGCACTGTAATCTATGATCCCTTTGAAGATGAGGAAAATGATTTTTACTTCCCTCCATACCCAAGTGATGATTATGAAAACGGAAACTAAGGCAAAGCCTTAGTTTTTTGTTTTTGGATTGAAGATTAATGCCATTATATACCCAAATAAAATTGCTGCAGCAACTCCTCCTGCTGTAGCTTGTAAACCACCAGTAAAAGCTCCTATGATTCCATTGGTCTTAGCTCCCTCTATAGCTCCTTTAGCTAAAGCATATCCAAAACCTACTATGGGTACAGTAGCTCCAGCACCACCATATTTTACAACAGGCTCATAAATCCCTATGCCACCTAGTATAACTCCCGCCGTAAGAAAAGAAACTAGTATATGGGCTGGAGTAAGTTTTGTATTATCTAATATAACTTGACCTACCACACATATTAAACCACCTACTATAAAAACTCTAATATACTCCATATAATCACTCCTAACCTTTGTTTAAATCTATGGTAACAGCATGAGCTATTCCTGGAATAGATTCACCCTGTTGGTTTATTATGGTAGAGTGAAGGGCTCCTGTCGCCATAAGCAATATCCTTCCAAAGTTTCCTTTTTTGATTTCCTTATAAATATATCCATTAAATACTGCTGCAGCACATCCACATCCAGAACCTCCTGCATGTGTATCCTGATTGTCATTGTCAAATATCTCCACTCCACAGTCCGTATATTTGTTGGATAAATCATAGCCCTCATTCAGCATCAAATCAATGACTATGGCCTTACCTACCTTTCCTAAATCTCCAGAAAAAATATAGTCATAATCTGAAGGAGAATATCCAGTATCCTTAAAGTGAGTAAGCAATGTATCAACAGCTGCTGGTGCCATAGCTCCCCCCATGTTACTTGGATCTTTAATACCCATGTCAACAATTTTTCCTGTAGTAGCATAGGTAATATAAGGCCCACTTCCTTGTGATGAAAGGATTGTAGCTCCTGCTCCCGTCACAGTCCATTGTGCTGCAAAGTTTCTTTGACTTCCGTACTCTAAGGGAAACCTAAATTGCCTTTCCGCAGAACTAAAATGACTAGAAGTGGCACATACAATATGTTCTGCAAACCCTCCGTCTATTAACATGGCTCCAAGGGACAAAGACTCTGTCATTGTAGAGCAGGCACCATAAAGTCCATAATATGGTATGCTAAACTGTCTTGCTGTATATGTGGACGAAATAATTTGATTTAATAAATCTCCAGATAGTATATAGTCAATATCTTTGTTTGTTAATTTTCCATTGGAAATAGCTCCTTTTATTGCTTCCTCTTGGATTTTGGCTTCACTCTTCTCATATGATTCTTGACCCCATTTATCTTCTTCTAATATTAAGTCAAAATACTGTTTTAAAGGACCTTCTCCTTCCTTCGGCCCTACTATTGTATAGGTACTCCGTATGGAAGGTGGATTTTGAAACTTAACTGTTTGAGAACCAAGTTTTTTCACTGCCATATTTATCTCCCCTTAGTAAGTAATAAATGCAATATGCCTACAACTATTGAACTGCCTACTCCATATACTAGTACTGGCCCTGCTATAATAAACATCTTTGATGCTACTCCAAATATGAATCCTTCTGTTTTGAACTCCATTGCAGGAGATACCATGGCATTGGAAAACCCAGTGATGGGAATAGCAGCTCCTGCTCCACCAATTTTTCCAATTTTATCATATATACCTAATCCAGTGAGAAGAGCTCCTATAAATACTAATATTATAGATGTACCAGATGAAACTGCCTTCTCACTAAATCCACTGTTTGACATCCAATTATTAATTATCTGACCTACAACACAAATAGCTCCACCTACTAAAAATGCTAAAACTATATTTTTCATGTAAGTAGGTTTAGGAACATTCTTTTCTGCATATTTCTGATAATCTTTTTTATTCATGTTTTCCATATTTTTCATCTCCTCATTTAGTAAACAACCAAAAATATAGGGACCCCACTACTTTCCCACCCATCAAAGCCCATATAACATATTTCATATTGTCCTTTATCTTAAACTTTTTAGACAGTACAGGAATAACATTTAATACCTCTGCTAATGCTGAAGAAATTAACCCAATAAAAGTTCCATAAAGTAATCCTATCACCATAACAATAGTTGGATTGAAAACCATATAGAAGTTGGAAAAATATATTATGGTAAATAGAATAAAAGAAATACTTACTACATTTTGATAGATCTTGATATGTTTTCTAGTATTGGAAAGCTGTACTAATCTGGGGATTATCTTTAGTATGGTAAGAAAGGCTGCAGCGGCACTGCCTACTGTTACACCACCTCCAAAAGCAATTGAAATCAGCAACAATTTAGTTCCCATAACACACCTCTTAAAACTAATAATTATTTTTCTTAGTATCATTTAAAATGTGTTTTTCCATATCTTCATCATATAAGAACAACTCTATTTCCATAGGTCCTGGTTCTTTTTTTCGCCTCCTACTAAAACTAAATACCCTAGTAAAAAAAGTTATTACACCTACCCCAATTCCAATGGAATATGGAATAGCCATAAGCAAAGGATTATTTTTCTTTTCTCCAGTAAAGGTAAAGTATAGCTTTTCCATGGATTCACGAGTATTCACATCTATATGAAAATTTACTATAGCTATACTTGCACCAAAAAATAGGATTACACATATTAAAGCTACTTTTATGAATTCCAAAAAAGGTCTATTCTTCTCTTGAGATTTATACTCTATTAATATCTCAACTTCTCCTAACAAACTTAAATCAATATTTGGATATTTTGTAAGTACCTTTTCTGTTACTTGAGTTGCCGTTAAATAATCCCAATCCTCAATCCCATTGTTTTTTTGGAGTCTAATATTTTTAATGTTTTTTTGGATGTCCTCCTTCGAACAGTATATTTTACCAATATCTTCTACCAAGACATCTTTATTAGGCTCAATCGTAGTTTTTTTATCTATTACTATATATACTTTTTCTTTATCCATAGATTTTACTCCAATTTAATGTATTGAAACAAAATTAGCCCTCTTAGGTGCCTCCTTATTTACGACCTGTTCTTTATACCACAAAAGTCCAGCCACAAATAGGAATCCTATCATCAGTAAAACAATTAATTTCTTATATTCAAATCTATATATCATAAAATCACCCCATTCTAAGATTATTATCTACCTTTAAAAAAATTTCATACAAAAAAAGGCATATATTATGCCTTTGTCAAATTTTTCCTCATCTCATCTATTATTTTTTTTTCTATTCTAGATACTTGAACTTGGGAAATTCCTAATAGATTTGCTACTTCTGTTTGAGTTTTGTCCTTAAAATATCTTAAAACAATAACCTGTCTATCTCTAGGCTTTAATTTTGACAACATCTCTTTTAAAACTATATTATCTATTATATCCCTTTCATCTTCAGATTCATTACTGATTTTATCTATTAAATATAAAGGAGAACCTTCATTTTGATGTACAACATCATATAGATATTCTGGATGGTATGAGGATTCCAAAGCCATTACTACCTCTTCCCTATCTACACCAATACTATCAGCTATCTCTTGAATACTAGGCTCTCTTCCCAACTCCAATAAAAGCCTTTCCTCTGCTCCCTTTGCCTTAGAAGCAATTTGCTTCAGAGATCTACTTACCTTCACTAAGCCATCATCTCTTAAAAACCTTTTTATTTCTCCTACTATCATAGGAACTGCATAAGTTGAAAATTTCACTTCATAGGAGATGTCAAACTTGTCAATGGCCTTTAACAAGCCAATACTACCTATTTGAAATAAATCCTCTATATCATAGCCCCTATTTATAAATCCCTTTAAAACTGATCTGATGAGTCCTAGATTATAAGATACCAGTATATCCTTGGCTTCCATACTGCCTTTTTGTGCTTCTTCAATGAGTTCCATAGTTTCTTCATGGGATAATAATAGCTTTTTCTCACTACTTGAACTCATAGTATCTACTCCTTATCTAAAAGGCTCTTGAATTTTTTCCTCATCCTAACTATTGTACCTTCACCTTTGATACTTTCTATTTCAAGGCTATCCATAAATGTTTCCATTACTGTAAATCCCATCCCTGACCTTTCTAAATTTGGTTTAGAAGTATAGAAGGGCTCCCTGGCCTTTTCAATATTCGAAATTCCTATTCCTTTATCTTCCACTATTATCTCTATTTCCTCACCTGTGATTTTCGATTCTACTATTACTATGCCCTCCCTATATTCATAGCCGTGTATAATGGCATTTGTAACAGCTTCTGATACAGCTGTCTTAATATCTGATAGTTCTTCTAAAGTTGGATCCAACTGAGATGCAAAGGCGGCTACTACAACCCTTGCAAAAGACTCATTGCTGGATTTACTCAAAAACTCTAATTTCATATAATTTTTCTCCACTATTTCCATCTCCTTCTATAAATTTTCAATTGCAGCCTCAATTGTTGGATATACATTGACTATTTTGAGTAATCCAGACATCCTTAGGATTTTGTCTACATAGGAACTATCACTGATGATGGATACAGAACCATTTTTTTCCAAGCAGTTTTTATATCGACCCATGATTAATCCAATTCCAGAGCTATCCATAAAAGTCAACCCTCGCAAGTCTAAAATAATGTTTTTAAGTCTTTGATCAAAGTACTGCTGATCTATTTTCTGTCTTACAGTTTCTGTAGTATGATGATCTAGCTCACCTTTAAATTGAACTAATAAGTTATTTTTATGTTTTTCTACTGATAGATACAAAATATCCCCTCCCTTTAGTTTTCTATAATTATATATTCTAGATGTATATAGAAAACTCCTTCAAAGAATAATAACTATTTTTGTTGTAAAATGAAAAAAAGAGTCTAAAAAGACTCTTTACTCAATTTCTCTTACATGCTTCTACAACTTGGGATAGAAGAAGTGATGTGGTCACTGCACCAACGCCCCCTGGAACAGGAGTAATCATAGAAACCATCTCAGATACTGATTGATAATCTATATCTCCACTTAAGTTTCCTTCACTGTCTAAACTAACTCCAACATCTATACATATTGAATTTTCGTTGAAATATTTTTTATCGAAGAATTTAGCCTTACCTAAAGCTGTGACTACTACATCTGCCTTATTAGTTATTTCATGAAGATTTTTTGTCCTAGAATGACATATAGTAACAGTAGCATTTTTTTCTAACAACATCATTACTAAAGGTTTGCCCAATACCATGGATCTATTTACAACTACAACATTTTTTCCTTCAAGCTCTACATTATTATAGAGTAGTATTTCCATAGCAGCCTTTGGAGTACAAGGAGCAAATCCAGTCAAATCACCTTCAAATATCTTTGCTAGATTTAGAGGATGCATACAGTCAACATCCTTGTCTGGTGAAAGTGCTGCTCTCACCCTAGCCTCATCAATATGTTTAGGCAAAGGCCTAAATAGGAGAACTCCTGATATAGTATTGTCTTCATTTAATTCTTTCATTAATCCTATTAATTCTTCTGTTGTAAGATTTAATTCTTTTTCAAAGACCTTAGAATTTATTCCCATGGCATTACAATTTTTTATTATGCTTTTCTCATAAGATATATCGTCTGGGTTATTTCCCAATCTAACAATGCCTAAAGTAGGAACCTTTCCAACCTTTGCAAGTTCTTCAATATCCTGCTTCATCTTTTCTTTAATTTGGGCTGCTACAACATTACCCTTTAAAATTTCTGCCATATTAACAACACCTCTTTCATCTAATGTCTACAATTAATTATTGTAGTAACTACTCAAATTATAACATATTCCCTTTTTAATTCAAGGTTATATAAAACATGCATTGAAAGACTAAACTCTTTCAATGCATGTATATCTAATTATTTATTATTCTTCTAGCAGTTACATATCTTGTTTTGTAATATGTTTCATCTAATGGAGATATCATAACCTGCTTTCGACCTGAAGACGCATGTATCATATCGCCATCACCAATATATATGCCTACATGACCAATTGATTTTCCAGAAGTTCTAAAAAATACTAAATCACCAGGTATAAGATCTTCCTTCTTTACTTCTATACCATTTTTTGCCTGATCCTTTGAAGATCTATTTAGTTTAATCCCTAACAAGTTCAAATAAATAGAATAAGTAAGACCAGAGCAGTCATATCCTCTTTTTCCTGTATCTCCAGATACATAGGGCTTTCCTAATGCATTATAAGCCCCTTCAATTACCTTTGTCACAGCTGAGCCTCTCCTAGATATGCTCCCTCTAGTTACTCTTTCCTTTGGTTTTCTTAGTTCAACTTGCTCTTCACTTACTTTAAATTCATTTCCTTTTTCGTCTACAATGATATATACATTGTCTTTAAAATCCTTTATTGCAACTATTTCATCCTTAACTAAGGTATAGTATTCATTATTCTCTTTTATAACCTTATGTACCTTTGAAATTCCATAGGATATATTGTCCTCTATTATCGCATCTAAATTAGATAAATCTATATACCCTTTAGTATCATCTTCTGTACTAAAGAAACCATAGTTTCCTTCAAATCTAAGTGCTTGTACAATCTCATTTATATTTAAATATTTAATGGGATTTCCCATAGGCTTATCTAGCAAGCTAGCCTCTTTCTTAACTATATAACTCTGGGATGTCCTAGTAGTTCTTATCAT
>Ga0265293_10006094_pt1 | contig 19574 bp, 18 predicted proteins | sample Munlanlewell138R_FD_192505 | JGI IMG/M metagenome (GOLD analysis project Ga0265293, IMG submission 192505) | Leachate microbial communities from a municipal landfill in Southern Ontario, Canada - Leachate well 138R | ecosystem: Engineered > Solid waste > Landfill > Unclassified | place: Canada... | reverse complement strand
GTTTTCTTCATTCACTCCTCCTCAAATTCGTTTTCACGCTACCATCGAATAGGGCTAATGTCAATTAATTTGTAATATTAAATGACAAAATGACAGCGCTTCTATTTTCCTATGGTAAAACAAGAACCATTTCTCAATTATTGCCGATGATAGCCGACTTACAACACAACGCCTTGGTGTGGTGGCCAATGGCTACGTTACTGGAGTTCCCAACTATTAGGGAAGGATCTATGAACACCTATTTGGATATTGATGTTGTTAGACTGCTACCCAGTGGGTTCAGCACTTTTACAACGAATTCTCAATCACCTTCATGACGCGTGTGATATGCTGTTCATGCATGCTGTTACAGAAGGTGCAAAGGATGAGTGAGAATGAGTAAGATGATTACCTACATCTCGGCAACTTGGGATGAAGAACGAGGAACAATAAACTGGACAAGTTCGACAAGGTTCAGTGCCCCAAACCAAAGGAAGCAGTCCGAACTGGAAAAATCATTTTATAACTATTTTCGCTTCTGGCAGGCAGTTGTACTTGCTAATGCCAAACACGCTACCCACACAATAGAAAGCAAGCAAGCCATATCCTCGAGAGAGAGAATTGAATCTGTGAGAAAGGTTCTGGGCATCAATATTTCCGATCTTTCCGAAATTCTTGGAGTAGCACGCCCCACAATCTATGCATTTTTATCAGGCAATGAGCTAGTAGGGGGTGCAGATGGTAAATTTCAGAAGATGGAAACGTTGAGTTTGCTTTGCTCAAAAATTGAAGAAGCGAGCCTACCCATTCCCTGTAACAAGATTTTACGGCGGCGTAATCAAGAAGCAAAAAGTCTGAAAGAAATTTTACAACATGGCGATGTCACAGAAGCCGAACTTGATGTCTTTGTTGCCGTTGAGATTGGGCACTACCAACAGAATCGACAACGGATAGCAAAGACTTCCGCAAACAAATCTAAAGAAAAACATTTGAATCCTGAGTCAATTAGCACGCCAGCCCACCTTCCTTAAATGGGAGGTAAAATATGCGGCAAGATTGTACGCTATAGGTCCGGTCATCTGCTATTGCAATGCCAAAGCCCAAAGAGATATAGAAATTAATGAGAACGCTGTTGAGATGATGACCAGCTTCGAAGCGTAGATTGTATCACCGCCATATTTGGAAGCTAGTATGACCGTAGAGGAGCCACCAGGCATACCGCTGAGGATGATCGATACTGAGGCGACCATGGGGTCGATGCCAGCAAAGTGACAACCAATAAGCGTAATGAACGGGATGAGAAATAGTCTGATGATACTGAAGGAGAAGAGGTTCTTATCCAACACTAATTGGTCGCGATCCATCTCTGCAAAAAGGCTTCCAATTAAGAGCATAGAAAGCGCAGTGGTCGCTCCACCCAATGAATCAAGGGTGTTTTCAACAAAGCGTGGGAGATGCAAGCCACTGACCAATAAAAATAGACCAACATAGACTGCAACCATGCAGGGATGCAGTAAAACGTTCTTCGCTGCCTCCTTCTTGCTCAGGTGTGCAGAGTTGAAGATTGCCAAGCCAGCACTCCACATCATCACCCGTTGGGGTATAAGGTAGACTGAGGCATACATATATCCCACTGGGCCAAACATCTGCCCTGCTATGGGGATACCAATAAATCCTGCATTCGAAATGAGGATTGCATAGCGAAGAACCTTGGCTTTGTAAGGATCGGTTGAGCGATAGAATACCTTGGAGAAGATCCAACTTACGCCTTGGATGGCAACAGAGACAAAGAACACGGTGAGCAAAGAAGAGAAAAGATCTCCGCTCACCTGGATCTGAAATGATCTTATGATCGAACAAGGTAGTGCAATGTAGAGGACCAGATCGGTTAACAGCTGCTTTGCACGCTTATCAAAGAGCTGTAACCGTCTCGCTATTGCCCCTACAGTGAGTAGCAGAAAGAGCTGGCCCTGTAGGGTCAATAGATTAGAAAATTGCATCAGCGAACCATGGCAGGTCGTTTGGGGTCGAAGGTCCAACCTGGGATGAGATACTGCATCCCAACTGCATCATCGCGTGCACCAAGACCCATCTCAAGGTAGAGCTGATGAGCCTTTTGGATTTGCCTGCGGTCAACCTCGATGCCTAAGCCTGGCCTCTGCCCAATGGCAATATGTCCATCCTCAATTTTTGGAGGATTAACCGTCAGTCGCTCAATACCCTCCTGCCAGATCCAGTGTGTATCAACAGCGGTCGGATTGCCCGGTACTGCAGCCCCTACATGGGCAATCATGGCAAGAGAGATATCAAAATGGTTATTAGAATGTGATCCCCAAGTCAGACCAAACTCGTCACAGAGTTGACCAACCCGAACTGCACCATTCATTGTCCAGAAATGACAGTCTGCCAACGGGATATCAACACTTTGAAGGCTCAGCGAGTGGCCGAACTGTCGCCAGTCAGTTGCAATCATATTGGTAGCGGTAGGAAGACCTGTTGCTCTTCTGAACTCACTGAGAATCTCTCGTCCGCTATAGCCTCGTTCTGCCCCACATGGATCTTCGCAGTAGCTGAGAATCCCATGCATATCCTTACAAAGCTCAATGGCATCCTTCAGGAGCCATCCCCCATTAGGATCGAGGGTCATCCGAGCCTCAGGGAATGCATTCTTAAGAGCCTTGATGGCCTCAATCTCTTCTTTGCCGGAGAGAGCACCTCCCTTCAGCTTGAAATCTTCAAAGCCATACAGATCCTTCGTTGCACGGGCAAGTTCGACGATGGCATCGCTGTCCATCGCCTCCTCATGTCGTAGGCGATACCAATCGATCTCATTATCAAGGTCATAGTAGTACGGAAGATCGGTCTTCTTACGATCGGCGACAAAGAAAAGGTATCCTAATGCTTTGACACGGTCACGGACCATCCCATCTCCGAGGAGCGAGGCGACGGGAACTTCCAAGTACTGGCCCAATAGATCCAAAAGCGGTGCCTCTATTGCAGTAACAACGTGGATGCCAGTGCGTAAGTCGTATGTCTGTAGACCTCGTTCATCGCTCTCATCGTTTCCAAGGGCTGCCCGCACCGCTAAGAGAGTTTGTTTGTAGGCACTGATTTTACTACCCTCAACGAGGTAGGCAACCTGCCTCAGGGCATCGGTAATTTTCTCTCCCCCAGGTACTTCCCCTAAGCCAGTATTGCCTTGACTATCAGTCAATATAACAATATTGCGGGTAAAATATGGACCGTGTGCTCCACTGAGATTAAGTAACATGCTGTCTTTGCCTGCTACGGGAAATACTTCCATCTTCTCGATAATGGGTATCATACGCTTCTCCTTCGATGCGAAATTTTTTCTCATATTGTATAAGAATAGGCTATAACGGATTCGCAAATCTGTCAATTTAAAGTATAATTTATTATCTTTTTATTTTATATTTTATAATGTTATTTGAATTATTCTTCAAAATTCTCGTATTCTAGGGTTTTCAACCAGAATTCTGAATAAACGCAGCACTTGTCGCTAGACAATAGAATTGAAATTCGTCACTATTTCTTTTGATTATTTTAAATTTTTATGTAATACTATAATGACATTATACAAAAATACTGTGTTTTCAAATTCAACTGAGGAGCTCCCATGCCTACCACCGATAAATACACGATTAAGACCGTTTCCCGCTGTTTCCAAATCCTCGATTTCGCCAGTGAACAAGGCGGTCCCATTTCCATTCAGGATGTCTGCGTTGCCTTGGATACCAATAGCAACATGGCCTTCAGGTTGCTTGCAACTCTCCAAAGCTCCGGGTACATGGTAAAAGATCCTTATACCGGTCTCTACTCTATTTCCTTGAAGACCCTCAAACTCAGTCGGAGCGCACTGCAAAGCCAGGAGATTCGCAAGGTGACCATGCCCTACCTTGAGCTGTTGTGGAATCAATTTCCCAAGGCGAACGTCAATATGGCTGTCTTCCACAATGGGGAAGTCCTGATGCTCGATCGCATCGACACGCAATCTACCCCACGCACCTACTTCACCCCTGGCAGACAGCTCCCCTTCCACTGCACCGCGCTGGGGAAAGTACTCACCAGTGAAATGGACGAGGCAGAGCTTGATGAACTAATCGCTATTAAGGGACTGCCTAAATACACAGAGCAGACAATTACCACAGCCCAAGCCTTCAAAGAAGAGTTGGCCAAGGTACGCGCCGAAGGAGTTGCCCGGGACCGCAACGAATTCATTGAAGGAGACAATTGCTCTGCTGCTCCAGTACGTGATCGCATGGGCAAAATCATCGCCGGCATCAGCCTCAGTGCACTTACTTCCAATATGAGTGTTGAGGAAATCGAAGCGACAATCCCACGACTGCGTGAAACCGCTTCGAGAATCTCCTACATGATGGGATATACAACAACGCCGGTACTGTAAAATCTCACGATCCTGTCGGTGAGCTCCTGGTCTATTGTCCAGGAGCTTTTTTAAATACAACCCACCTCAATTTTGTTCTCAACAACCCTTGGTAATATGAACAAGACCTGTTCAGTGACTAAGGAATTGATTGGAATGGCCCTCGAGAGTGCCCGTAAACAGCACGATAAGGGCCAGTACAAGAAAGTGCATATCGAGGATACTGATGTCAGTGCCACCACCCTTTTCCAGTTGCCTGCGTAGCATAGTCATTTTTCCGAATCATGGTTATCGGCCTAATAGATTAGAGGGCCTTGCGGCCCTCTTGAGTTTTGAGATTTTGGTTATTGCAAATACCCGGCGTCAACCAGCTGTTGCCGAAGGTGTGCCATTTGCCGCTTCTCGGAGGGAAGGTTGGGCAAGAACGGTGCTCCGACTTCTTGGCCAATGAGATTGGCCAAATCCTTCGTTGCCACGGGAAAGCTAGACTTGTCTGTTGCCAGTCGGATTGGGTTGAGTTTCCACTGGGCGTTCAATGACCCTTTCAAGTCCCCCTCCTCCCATTTGTTGTAAATTTCACAGACAAGTTTTGGCAGGTAGTTAGCTGTCGAGCAGACAGCTCCTACCGCTCCAGCAGCAAAGCCACTATAGATGAGGGTGTCCTTTCCACACATGACCTTGAAATCGACATCCGCATTGCGCCGAATGAACTCTATGGTCTGAGTCATATCCCCACTGGAGTCCTTCATTCCCACCAGGTTATCTACACTGTGTGCGAGCTCCTCAACCAGATCCTGGCTCATCGCATACCCACAACGACCTGGGTTGTTATACAGCAACACCGGTGTCTGTGGTACAGCCGCTGCAATTGCCTTGATGTGACCTTTCAATTCGACCTCAGTTGGTTTGATGAACATCGGTTGGAGGATTGAAACGCCTCTAGCACCAAGACGTACTCCCATCTGGGCAAGGCGCACACCCTGAGATGTACGAATTGCCCCGATGCCCATGTACACTGGGATTCGTCCTGCTACGTGGTCAATCATGATGGAGAGAATTCGCTCCATCTCTGCCTCGTCAAGCATATAGAACTCACCGTTGGAGCCAAATGCCAGAATACCCGAACACCCACCGTCAATGATGTAGTCGACAAGGGAGCGCAATGCTCCCTCATCAACCTTCTCACTCTCATCGATCGGCGTCACGATTGGAACAATTATTCCTTTTATGAACGATGTATCCATGCCGTCCCTTACTCTCCAATCTTTGTGCCGCTGAGCTTGGCATAGTAGCGGGCCAGGGCGCTGTGGTCATCACCACCGAAGCCGTCGGCGCGCAGGGTATGCATCATCTCCTGGGCAAGGGCGGTCAACGGCAGCGGGCTTCCCACCCCGTGGCCAGTATCCAGGGCATTGGCAAGGTCCTTGATGTGCAGGTCAATCTTAAAGCCGGGCTTGAAGTTCGAGTCCATCATCATCGGAGCCTTGGCATTCATCACCGTACTGCCGGCAAGGCCTCCCTTGATCGCCTCAAAGACCAGCTGGGGCTCAACGCCGGCTTTCCGTACCAGAGTGAAAGCCTCAGCAACTGCTGCAATGTTCAGAGCAACAATAACCTGGTTGGCGAGTTTGGTCGTGTTCCCGGCTCCGATGGGCCCACAGTGCACCGCACTGGCTCCCATGACGAGCAGGATATCCTTGACCTCATCAAAGAGGACCTTATCGCCGCCGACCATGATGGCAAGGCTGCCGTCGATAGCCTTGGGCTCGCCTCCACTTACCGGAGCGTCGAGCATCCGCACGCCCTTGGCAGCTGCAGCTTTCTCAATCTCCTGGCTGGCAAGAGGGGCGATGGAACTCATGTCCACCAGCTTAAGCCCTTCCTTGGCACCCTCGAGCACTCCACCTTCTCCCATCACCGCCGCCTTTACATGGGGGCTGTTGGGCAGCATGGTGATCACTAGCTCAACTTGGCTTGCAATCTCTGCACTGGAAGCAGCGCTCGTAGCACCAGCTGCGACGACTTCGTCGACATTGGCTTGGTTGATATCAAAGCACACCACCTCGTGGCCTGCCTTCAAAAGGTTCTTTGCCATGGGCTTACCCATGATTCCAAGTCCAATGAAACCAATTTTCATAGTGTTACTCCTTCTCTTAGCGAACCATACACGGTCGTTTACTATCAAACTGCCAGCCGGGTATCAGGTATTGCATCGAAATAGCATCATTGCGTGCTCCAGCATCAAGTTTTCGATACACCTCGTTCGCTTTCATTACTGCATCCATGTTCAACTCCAAACCAAGCCCTGGAGCATTTGAGACATGGATCTTTCCGTCCTTGATCTGGTAGGGGTTATTGGTCAAATGCTGACCATCTTGCCAGATCCAATGTGTATCCATCGCGGTAATTTCCCCTGGGGCTGCAGCCGCACATTGGGCAAAAATTGCAAGCGATATATCAAAATGATTGTTCGAGTGTGAGCCCCAAGTAAGGCCCCAATCGTTAAGTGTCTGTGCAACGCGTATCGAGCCACTCATCGTCCAGAAGTGAGGGTCGGCAAGAATGATATCCACACTCTTCTGCCCTACTGCATGGTAAAACTGGCGCCAATCGGTGGCGATCATGTTGGTGGCAGTAGGGATACCGGTACGCATCTTGAACTCTGCCATCGTTTCTCGCCCTGAGTACCCTTGTTCAGTTCCACAAGGATCCTCTGCATAGGTCAAGCCACTGTCTTTACACAGCGCGACAGCCTCATCAAGTCTCCACGCCCCATTGGGATCAATATTGATACGAGCATCGGAAAAGCGCTTGACGAGCTTTTCGATTGCCTCCATCTCCTTCTCTCCCTCCAGCACTCCACCTTTGAGTTTGAAGTCCTTGAAGCCATAGTACTCCTTCAATGCCTCAGCTTGCTCAACGATGGCATCGCTGTCCATGAAAGGGTTGCGACGGATCTTATACCAAGGGTTTGAGCTATTGCTCTCATCGAGGTATGCAAGGTCACTTTTACGCTTATCGGCTTGATAGAAGAGGTAGCCGAGGGTCACCACATCGTCTCTTTGGCGACCATCACCGAGGAGGTCACAAACCGGTAGGCCGAGGAACTGACCCCAAAGATCGAGCATTGCGCTCTCGATAGCAGTCTCTGAATGCACCACATCTTTCAAATTGGCCAAAGAGAGGTTCTGCAGTCCTTCGCTGTTCTTCGATCGTGCGTTGTGAATATCGGTGAGAGTTTTCAAAACCGATCGATAGGCACTGATCGATTTGCCGACAACCAGAGGAATAGATTCTTCCAAGGCAGCGGTAATCGCTTCACCTCCGTGTACCTCTCCTACACCAGTGTTGCCACTGCTGTCTTTGAGGATCACAATATTTCGGGTAAAAAATGGTCCATGAGCTCCACTGAGCGAGAGCAGCATACTGTCATGCCCTGCTACTGGAATGACCAGCATCTCTGTGATAATCGGAAATTTTTCACTCATCGCATCATACCTCTTCTGTAACTACCTTGCGTGGTCGATACTGTTTGTACAGAGTTGCCGCAAGACTGACGACAGCGAGGACCAAGAAGGTCGCGCTGATCGGACGATTAAAGACCTCAAAGAAGTTACCATTTGCATACTCAAGGCCACGACGTAGGTTTGTCTCGAACTCACTCTCAAGGATAAAGCCCAGGATAAAGGGAGGAGCAGGAACGCCAGCTTTGGACATTGCAAGACCAATGACGCCAAAGAGGATCAGTCCCCACATGTCGAAGACCCGGTTGTTCAAAGCAAAAGCTCCGATGGAACAGAGAATTACGATTAACGGCAAAAGAATGTTTGCTGGAACTTTGAGGATCTTCACAATACCTCGCATGCCGATATACATGACCAATGCCATAACAAGAGTAGCAAGGATCATCGAGGCAAAAATCTGATAAACAGTTGCTCCATTGGTCTGAAACAGGAGTGGCCCAGGTTGCATGCCATGGAGCATGAAGCCTCCCAAAAGGATTGCCGTAGCTCCATCGCCAGGAATACCCAAAGTCAAAAGTGGAATCATAGCCCCACCGATGGAGGCGTTGTTACTCGTCTCACTGGCGATGATGCCATCGGGAATACCGGTTCCAAACTTCTCTGGATACTTACTACTGGTCTTTGCTATTGAGTAGGCGATGATATTACTCGTCGATCCACCAATACCTGGTAGAATTCCGATACCTAGGCCAATGAGAGCGGACCGAATAATATTAAATCCTTGGCCTTTAAGGTCACTGAGTCCAAAGCCAAGACCGCGCATCTTATAGTCACGGATTTCTGCATCGTGCTGTTCAGTCCCAGCGGTGTTGAGTACTTCACTGATTGCGTAGAGTCCAACGAGGACTGCAAGGAGGTTAAAACCACTGGTCAATTGTAGAGAGCCGAAGGTATAGCGTTTGGCGCTATCGATGGGTGAAAGGCCAACGGTGGCAAACATCATACCAAAGAGGGCGCTGAGCAGGCCCTTGATAATTGATTTTCCGGTCAAAGATGCAATGAGGGTGAGGGCAAAGACGGTGACTGAGAAGTACTCCCACGGACCGAACTTGATAGTCAGGTTAGCCAATGTTGGGCTGAGGACGATCATGAGGACCAAACTGATGATAGTTCCGAGCACTGAAGCAAAAACCGCCAAACCCAATGCTTTGCCGGCCTCTCCTCGGCGCGCCATCGGGCTGCCATCAAAGCAGGTTGCGATGGAGGAGGGGGTACCTGGGATATTGAGGAGAATTGCACTGATTAGGCCACCACTCATACCACCGATGTAAATAGCGGTAAGCATCGACAAACCGGTTCCGCTTGCCATTGCGTAAGTGATAGGTAGAAACATCGAAAGACCTGCGACGGTAGTGAGGCCTGGCAGGGCGCCAAAGACGATACCAACGGTGGTTCCGATGACGATCATGAGAATGTTTATCGGGGCGGTGAATACGGTCCCAAATCCTTGTAATAACATTTGTAACATATCGTACCCCTTATCCGAGAATGCCCTTGGGCAAGAAGAGCGTGAAATACTTGGTGAAGACAAAATAAATGATTAATGTGCTTACGATTGAAAAAAGGATAAGAAAAAGCGCCCATCTTTTCCGCTTATCCTTTTCAGTGAGCAAAAATGATTGCGCAATCAAGTATCCAACAGAGGAGAGGATGAAACCCGCTCGTTGGTAGAAAAAGAAGTAGAAGAACAAGAAGATCAGGGAGAGCAAAAGTTTTGTTGGCAAGACCTCTAGAACTTTTACACGCTTGGCCCCTGAAGGATCTTCAATACAAATAACATTATCTGGGTCACAAACCTCAGCCGTCGATTCGAGCGAATTTTGCTGACTCGCAAGTTGTCGTCGTGCACTGATAAGTGTCGTAACAATATAGGTCACACTAAGGGCCATCGAAAGCCAGCCAATCATGGCGGGGATGGACCGAGAGTCGAGACCACGGTTTCCAAATGGGGTGAATGTAGAAATGCTACGCGATGCTACGATGTAGAAAATGGAAAGCAAGGCAAAAAACACCCCTATGCCAAGCTCTTTCTTCGTTGCCTTGTTCATTGGTTATACCTCATTCTAATGGTCAGTCATCAGCTGATCCGGAACAAGTGTCCCGGACCAGCGGTGTGACTTCACAACTATGATGATTGCTTATTTGCCCTGAAGCAAGTCGCTAATCTTCATCATTTCCTCCAATTCCTTTGACCAGTGAGCCAAGGTATCGGCAGGATTCATGTACGTAGGAGCCTGACCGAGGGCTGCCATTTCTTTCTGGTACTCAGCATTGGTGGTGATAATCTCCCCAACTGCTGCACTGAACTTCTCAACAATCTTTCGGTCGGTTCCCTTGGGGAAGAACATGGTGTTGAAGTAGGAGTATCCAGCGTTCACACCACTCTCACGAAGGGTTGGAAGATTGGGCAGCGCTTCAGAGCGCTCATTGCTGACGTTTGCGATGTACTTGAACTGTCCCTTATCAACATAATCTTGGACCATGTTGTAGGGCATCGGGATAATGTCAACGTGACGACCGAGCAACAGGGGAAGACGCTCACCAGATCCACCGGCAGAAACGACGTTCAGTTTTGCACCAGCTTCCTGGAGACCAATGGAAATCCACTGGGTGGACGCGCCGGTGTTTGCAGTAATTTTGTACTTACCAGGCTCACGCTGGGTAACTTCAATCAGCTCCTGGACGTTGTTGAACGGAGCATCGGCGTTGGCAACAAGTACCTCGTCAGCAGAAGCTGAGAAGACACAGGCAAGCTCAAAGTCTGCATAACCGAAGTCAACCATGCCAGCTGCCTGAGCAAGGTTCATGGAAAGCTGGGAGACGAGGATGGTGTATCCGTCGTTCTTGGCATCCTTGACTTGTGCTGCAGCGATGGAGCCACCACTGCCGGCAACGTTGGTTACGACGACCGGCTGGCCCAGTTCCTTGGACAGGTACTTGCCGATTGCTCGAGCGTTATAGTCAGAGTTTCCACCAGCTGCAAAAGCAACCACGAGGTTGATCGGCTGGTTTGGCCACTTATCAGCGGCGCTCTCTGCGCTCTCACTCTGACCACCAGCGACCACAAAAGAGAGGGCAAGAACAAGAATCAAAATCATTGATAGTGCTTTTTTCACAGTATCCTCCTAGATATTAAACAGGAATTATTTCCTCGTTACGGCTATAGAATAAAATGGCTTTTGACGTTTGTCAACTTTTATTTGATTTTTTTATAATATAATTATAATTATCAAGCATATTCTTTGAATTTTCAAGCTAATCAGCTAATTTAGCTATATTTATAAGTTTCTTTATACATTTATTTAGATTTGCTGAATATCCTGACCAGAGTCTGAGCTTTCATGGACGTCATTCGCACTTATAACAAACATGGAAGTGCTTCTGATTCTCACTACGCATGAACAAACACATCCTAAGGATCATAAGGGATGACTTCGCACAAGCTACGACACCTCTATTCAGCCGCATAACTCAGTAGAGGGGACATAATGAGAAACACCACACTGGGATACCTGTTAGTGTTACAACCTCAAAGAGATTTTTCCAACCAAAGAAATCGAAAAGAATCGATCGTTAGCCGCTAAGAGACAAATTGTACGGTCTAGGGCTCTTACTGAGCTCGACTATCCCAAATTATAGTTTCTTCTTGTCTACCGTTGGTACTCGACTCTTAGCTGTTGACCTGATTCTGTACACTTCCACTCAAGAATCCTGAAAGATTTGCCACAGCAATATCCATCAGGCGGGCACGACTCTCTTTGGGAGCCCAGGCGATATGAGGCGTAATGAGAACATTCTTAGCTTTCAGAAGCGGATTGTCTTTATCGATCGGCTCAACAGAGACCACATCGAGGGCTGCATAGCCAACTTTTCCACTTTCAAGACCTTCAACCAGGTCCTCTTCAACGATTAAGGGACCGCGGCTGGTATTGAGGATGATCACCCCATCCTTCATCTTGGTAATGTTCTTTTTATTGATAATACCCTTCGTTGCCTCAAAGAGTGGGCAATGCAGTGAGATCACATCACTTTGCGCAAAGAGATCATCAAGGTCCACATAGGTATCTTTGTGCTCTTCACTCTGATAAAGGTCATAAGCAATTACCCGCATGCCAAAGGCTCTGGCAATCGTGGCCACTGCCTGGCCGATCCTTCCATACCCAATGATGCCCATCGTTTTGCCACTGAGTTCCATCAATGGGTAATCCCAGAAGCAGAAGTCTGGATTCTCACTCCATCTCCCCTCTTTGACCGCATCGCTGTGTCGTTGGACATGGTGAGCGACCTCCAGTAAAAGGGCAAAGGTATATTGGGCTACGGCATCGGTGCCATAGGTGGGAATGTTGGTAACCACCACGCCCTTCTCTTTTGCAGCCTCAATATCGACTACGTTATACCCGGTTGCAAGAACTCCGATATAGCGAATGCCAGGAGCGGCCATAATGGTCTCTCGGCTTAAGTGAGTCTTGTTGGTAATAACGATCTGCACATCCCCGATTCGAGAAAGAATCTCGCCCTCAGCGGTTCGGTCATAGACAGTCAGCTCTCCGAGCTCTTCAAGTCCCTTCCAATCTAAATCCCCAGGGTTCAGGGTATATCCATCAAGGACTACTATCTTTGTGTTCATATTCTCATCTCCTATGCTGTCCCTCTCATTTCTCAGGCTGAAAGAGCAATTGGGTCCAGCATAGCATTTACTGCCAATTTAGGCATCGCCAGAAATCCCCATAATGTGAAAAACCCACACGGAACATGATGTGGAGCCAGTGATCAGAAATCTTGGTCAAATATACGGAAATGGGATTCCTCGGAATTGTCCTACAAGGTATTGTCTTCTAAAGCTCGTAACATTTCTTACTCCAGAAAAATCTGAGATCCTAGTAAATTGGGTTCCCATTCTTGCGCTTTTTCTGTAATTCCAATTTCGGATACTCTCATCACCTGCAGATCTAAAACTTCTGTATCGTGAGTCGTAAAGATTAATTGAGCACCGCTCCTATTGTATTGTCGTTCCTTAAAAAGTTTGAAAATTTCGACTAACACCAAGGGGTGAAGTGGTATATTTCAACATCATCCGCAATCTTAACTTATTTAAGGATTAGTAAATAAATCATAATAACAAAATGTCTCCTGAAAGGCTTTCAACCTTTCCTAAAGTGTCTATTCTTAGGTAGGCGCATCAGATGATTGTTATTATATCGAAGAAAAATTTTCTTCTCGTTGGAAAGAAAATTATCGTTAGCGTGCGGGTAAAGCATCTTACCCCCCCACATTCCCAACTTCTCAGTTATGCTACTACATCCAAGAACCCTTGTGGAAATAATCATTTATGGAACCAGAGGGATTTCTCATTTGTGGCTTAGTTTATTGAGGTAATTGACCAAAAAATCGGTTGACAGCTTAGTACAATGATGTTAATTTGTTAACGTAAAGACTGGGCGAACAAAGGGTTTGATGTAAACACTCTCGAGTGTCCCTTAAGTAGCCCGTTTTTTTTATAAAGGGGTCTGGGGTGGAATCAATTGTAATGATTGACGGTGGCTTCCTCGTAAAGAAGTACAAAACAGCAACCGGAAAACATCTTGAAGCGAAAGATGTAAAGAAAATTGCAAAGAATATCCTAGCTGAGTATTCTTTAGACGGAAAATCGCATAGAATTTATTACTATGACTGTCCGCCTAATTCAGAAGAGACTGTATTACCAATTTCAGGAACCAAGCATTCTTTTGGCTCTACCAAAGCATTCAAAAAACGAACCGAGTTTATAAACGCTTTAAAAAAAGAAGATTTCTTTTCTGTAAGAGAAGGAGTCTTAACCTTCAAAGGATGGACCTTAAAAGACTCCTGTTTTGACAAGCAAACTGGACAACTCATGTATTCTTCGCTAACCGATGAGTGCTTTAAACCCAACCTACAACAAAAAGGAGTAGACACGAAAATTGGTCTAGATATGGCTTGGGCAAGTTATGAAAAGATTGCCAATAACATTCTTCTGGTCACTGGTGATTCCGATTTTGTTCCTGCAATAAAAACTGCAAGACGCAATGGTGTCTTTGTTTATCTCTTTACGATGAAACACGGTGTTCGACAGGATATTCTGTTAAATGCGGACGTCTTAAACACCCAGCCAGTAAAATATTTTCTCAGTTAATCACTATGGCTTAGACTCCTACTAAACGGTCTATTTTATTAATCTCAGAAATGCATCTAGAATAAATTTTTGAGTATAGCATGCCCCTTCCTCTACGATTGTTATTGAATAGTTCATGGTACATTTTGTTTACATGCATGTTCATTAATCATTGACCTAAAATGAAATACATCTCACATCTCTTATCTCAAAAATATTATTTTATCGAATAATAACTGGAAGGCTTTTGGCTCTCCCCATACGTGAGAGGGCAGGTTGGAACGAATTGTCAGCTGTATTATTTTGCTCTCAAAGCATCCATTTCAGCGCGCCAAATGCGCAGTTGCTCAATTGAAAGGCTTCCCCGCTCAACAGATGCACACCCATCGATAACCGGCCTCTCAGCTGCGATGGCTGCGCGGCAGGCATCTGCGGTCAGGTGAGCAACCTCAGCAGGGATAACAATAGCCCCATGCTTGTCAGCATGTAGCAGATCTCCTGGTCTGATAACCAGTCTCCCAATCTCAACCGGAGTGTTCTGAGCCTCCATATGAATATATGCATGACTGACGAGTACACAGCTAGCCAAATAACTGAAGTCCAGGGCATGGACCTCATCGAGGTCACGCACCCCTCCGTTGGTGATTACACCATCACAGCCGAGGGCTACATGAATTGAAGCTTGTACCTCTCCCCAGAACGATCCAATGGGCTCTTCGTCGATATCTTGAATAACTGAAATTGGTTTTGGGCAGGCACGAATTGCTTCATAGTATTGCCAAGCAATCGCTTCATGCTCTGCAGTCTTTGGTGTACGTGCACTGACCTTGGCAGTTACAGCATATCCACAGATACGCTTTGTATCACTGAAGATCGCCCTGATCTTCGGTGAAGTAAAGCCTTCGGTCCGTGGTCGAAGATTAAATCGTTCAAGTGCATTTGCGACCGTAGGAGTGTCAAATTGTTTGAGCTCTTCCAGCTGATCATGTGTCAGGTATTTCATCATATCCCTCATTGTCTTGATGGATTCAACCATATCACATTAAAGAGTCTTTGAAAGCAACTAGACTACCTACAGACACCTTGTTTAGCGAATACGGAGCGCGATACCAGGTGAACACAGGGGAACTTTATCAGTCTTATTCAGATGTAAGAGACTGGTAAAGCAACTGCATCTTTACCCAAGAAAACTGGTTTCTCCGTACTGCAAATTACTGTTGCGGGGCCAATCTCCATGTTGATATTCTTCAGTGCACTGAAATTTTTCAATGCCTGAGTGCTAGGCGTGGCACTCTTTTTAATCTCAACCGGATAGAGTATCTGTCCGTCTTTGATGAGTAGATCAATCTCCTTGCCTTCCTTGTCCCGATAGAAGTACAGCGAAGGATCACGGCCTGCATTATGCCAGCTCTTGATGATCTCACTGATTACAAAGGTTTCGAAAAATGCTCCTGCCATCGTTCCTTGCATCAAGGCATCACTACTCTTCCAATTGGCAAGCCAGCTCGCCAGTCCAGTGTCAAGAAAGTATACCTTTGGAGTTTTTGTCACCTGCTTCTCAACACTCCTTGACCACGGTCTGAGGAGCGTGACAATGTTGCCGGCAACCAGATTGGAAATCCATCGCTTGATGGTAGGAGAAGTAACACCAACTTCCTTTGCAATGTCAGAGTAGTTGATAATTGAGCCTGTCCTACTCGCCATGATAGTTAAGAATGTGGTGAATTGCCATGTATCGCCGATTTGGGTAAGACTCATAACATCACGTTCGATGTATGTCTTCACATAGGAGCCATAATATCGATCCCATGAGATCGCCCCCGTTACCAACTCAGGGTATGAGCCGCGATGAATGATTTGCCAGAGGGCATCGGGGGTAAGAGTATATCCAGGATTACGAGCCATGATCTGCTCTCTGGTTGGTATGAATGGCTGGCAATACGAGTCGTTCTGCTGCTCTCTAAGCGAAAGTCCATGCAACTGTAAAATCCCAACTCTACCGGCAAGACTTTCGGTGACATTCTGCATCATGGAGTACTGTTGGCTCCCTGTCATGATGTAGAGTCCTTTCATCTTTTTTCGATCGACTTCCATTTTAATGTATCGCAACAATTCACCAATATATTGGATTTCATCCAGAATAATGGGGGGAGACAGCAGAGAGAAAAAACTCTTAGGATCATGTTTTGCCATAACAACTTGGGTTGGGTCACTAAAGCTTATACAGACTAAGTCATCAAACAAGTGTGCCAACAGAGTAGCTTTGCCGGCTCCTCGAGCTCCAGTTACGAGAACTACAGCAAACTCATTTGCAAATTCCTGTATCACCGGCTCAATATGACGATTGATATAGTTCATGCTGACTCCTCATTTCAGATATTCTAACATACAATATTAGTTGATATGATTCCCGTAACGGCATACAGAGTGCTGTTATTTGATGTACTCTGTCCTGACGGGGGCAGAGGGCCGGCGGTTACGGTGCTATTGTCTTAGGAATGACAGGATCATATCCTTTGGTTTAGTTTATCGAACCACACACCGGCCGTCGAACATCAAGATGGGAGACGCCGTGTGCTCGAACCCGACTCACGGCATCATCCCGGTTAGAAGCATGACAGCCATCGAATAACTGCCATCTGGCCCCAATATTACTACAAGGGGTAAGGTTATGGAAGAGAAGAAGAGAGCCGATTATCCATCGATATTCGACTACCCGCAGTTCTGCACTCCCGTCGGCATTGCCGCAGGAGAAGAAAGGAGAAAGAAGCACAAAGGGGAGACTAAGCGGTTTGTAGGTGTGGATCTGAGCAAACAAAACTGCCACATATGCATCATTGATCGGCAGGGGATGATTGTATTGCATACTTGGTGCTCGCTTCGCTCGACTCAAAGAAACAAGCTGTATGATGTTCTGGAGGAAGGCGATCTCGTGCTGATGGAAGCATCGACCGGAACCTTCAATATCGCTCGGGCGATGAACAAAATGCCTGGGGTGGTCGCTTGTGTGGTAAATCCGCACGCTACCCGTATTAACCAGACAAAAAAGAAGACCGACAGAGAGGACTCGTTGTTCCTTGCGCGGCTGTTATTGCGAACTCCCGTAGAAGAACTGCAATTGGTGAGTATCCCCAGTGACCAGGAGATGGCTCACCGGGATACGATCTCCCACTATCGAAAGATAGATGAGTCACATACCCAGCAGGTAAACAGACTCCATGCTCTCTTCTTCGAAAAAGGGTTTCCTGAGGCGGGAAAATCATACAATCTGCATCTTAAAATTGGCAGAGCATCTGCAATTGAAGCGTGCTTTGGTGCTGACCGAACTTTAGCTCCTTCCAAGCGCATTGCTAAAGAACTCTCAATGCAACTCACCTTACTAGAAGAGCTACAAGAGAGAGGAAAGAAGCAACTGGCAAAAATCGTCAAAAGTGATGATCGTACCGCTACACTGTTAGGCTCAATTCCAGGAGTCGGGCTGAAGACAATCGCGTCATTCATCGCCTTTGTCGGTGATATCGATAGATTTCATAGTGCAAAGCAGTTGTCAGCATATTGCGGATTAGTTCCGAGGGTATATCAATCCGGGCAGAAAGATGCTGCGCGTAAGATAAGCAAAGAAGGACAAGCGGCATTACGAGGATATCTCATTGAATCAGTCTTTGCCATGACCAAAACAAATTTTGACTTTCCATTGAAACGCAAGTACCAAGATTTTCGTGAACGGATGGGAGCTCGTAAGGCTGCGGTTGCTATAGCAAGAAAACTTGTGACCATGATGTATTCCATGTTAAAGCATGGAACCATCTTCACTGTTGAGGATGCAGAAGAACAACAGGACGTTGTTGCTTATCATGCACGAAAACAACTGCAAGTGATTGGACGGTATAACCAAATCCGGCAATCCTGCAAAGCATACCCAGATATGGTTGCTGCAACCAACTCTATGGTAATAAATGAATTAGGGGTGTTCAAAATCTCCTATCAAGGAGCTTGACGGGAATCATAGAAGACAATATGAAGTGACCTCCCAGTTTGCAAACCGTGGATTCACCGAGCATACTGGGAATAACAAAATTATCTGTATGCGGCTACCGCATGCAAATGGAGGTCACTATGAACACAGTAATCCACATTGGCATCGATGTCCACAAGGACTCCTACTCGCTTTGCGCCTATGATTTTTCAACCAACCAATCATTTGCCCAAATGAGGATCGAAAGTAGAAATGAACTGGTCGTCAATTATGTAGAACGGTTGCTGAGTAACCACGAAGGCCGGGATGTCACCATCCTCTGTGGTTATGAAGCCGGTCCTTCTGGTTACGGGCTTTATCGCTATTTGGACGAAAGGAACATCCCTTGTGTCCTCATGGCACCAACCTCACTACCCAAAGCACCGGGCAGCCGAGTAAAGAATGATCGCCTCGATGCAATGGAGCTTGCCAAGCATCTGGCCTACGGGACCTACAGTGCCGTGAGTGTCCCCACCCTCGAGGATGAGGCGGTCAAGGACTACACCAGGATGCGCAATGCCCGGGTGGAGGCATTGAAGAAGGCCAAGCAGAACCTGCTCTCGTTCCTTTTGAGGAGAAGCAGGTCCTTCAGCGAGGGCAGGTCCTACTGGACCCAGATCCACTACCGATGGTTGAGGCAACAACAGTTCTCAGATCCGTTGGACCAGGAAACCTTCAACGAGTATCTGCAGGAGGTCATCGATCAACAGGAGAAGGTCGATCGTTTTGACAATCGCATTGCAGAGATTGCCGACGATGAGCGATGGAACGAACGGGTGAGCAAGCTTCGCTGCTTCAGGGGCATTGAAACCCACACAGCTCTTTCCCTTGTCAGTGAGATCGGTGACTTCTCCCGTTTCCGTACTGCCCAGCAATTCTCGGCATTTCTGGGATTGGTGCCTACCGAGGATTCCAGTGGACAACGTGAGTTGCGGGGAGGGATAACCAAGACCGGCAATGTGCGGCTACGCAAATTGCTTGTCGAGGGGGCCAATGCCACCCTACGAGGCAGCATGTATGGACAGAAATCGAAGCGATTGAAGGCTCGTCAAGCGGGTAACGAGGCACAGGTAATCGCCTATGCTGACCGTGCCAACCGAAGGATGCATCGGGTATATGACCAACTGACCGTACGACAAGTACATCGAAACAAGGCAAAGGTGGCGGTGGCACGGGAACTGTCATGCTTCATCTGGGGTATGATGAACGACAAAATCGACTGATGTAGGGTAATTTCGAGTAATTGGAATTGGCATATGGGAGGATGGATAGGCAAATCGGGTACACGATCCTGCCATCTTCGAAAAATCTATGTGACACCGGACGGTGATTCACGATGTTAGACAGAAAGGGCTGTAGGCGGACCATTGGCCTGTGGTAACCAATCCGCGAATATCAGAATGGTCAAGTGCCGAACAACCTGGTTTGTCTATCCATCCTTCCCATTGATCGACGTATTGAAAAGAGAGGTTGAGAATGTAATATTCAGAGCTTGACAACGGTCACATCATATCAGATTTT
>Ga0265293_10006093_pt1 | contig 19576 bp, 19 predicted proteins | sample Munlanlewell138R_FD_192505 | JGI IMG/M metagenome (GOLD analysis project Ga0265293, IMG submission 192505) | Leachate microbial communities from a municipal landfill in Southern Ontario, Canada - Leachate well 138R | ecosystem: Engineered > Solid waste > Landfill > Unclassified | place: Canada... | reverse complement strand
TCGCCAGGGCGCGCCATCCAGTTAGAGAGCAGCGAGCGGTTCAAGCGCGCGATCGCCACGGCGCTTACGACGATACCGGCCACCGCGAGGACGAGCGCTATTACCGCCCCGAACGCGTACCAGTTCGAGCTGGTGAGGAACTCCTCAATGGGCGCCGAGATGGCGCTGCGCTCGTCGCCGAACATCCATAGCGACAAGCCCACCACCCCGAGGATGAGCAGCAGAACGCCGCCGACCGCCAGGGCGATGTAGCGCTTGACGCCCATGCCCGGCGTGAGCCACAGGCGGAAGGTGCCCAGGCTCTGCCAGCGGCCGTCCGGTTTCACTCGGTGGCTCCCACCGCGTGCTCCCGCAGCGCGTCCGCCAGGTCGCGGTGTTGCACCTGCGTGCGGTAAGCGCCGGCCAGGTCGTGGCTCAGGCGCTCGATAACGGCCACGGAGCGGTGCTGGCCGCCCGTGCAACCCACCGCTACGCTGTAGTTGCTGCGGCCGCCGCTCTCGGCCAGGAAAGCCAGCGAACGGACCAGTAAGCGCAGCTGGTGGTACAGCTCGAGCGATTCGGGGGAGAACACGTGGCGCTGCACACTGGCGTCCGTACCGGGCAGCGGCCTCAGGACCTCGTCGTAGAAGGGGTTAGGCATGCCCCTCACGTCGAGCACGGTGTCCACGTCGGTGGGCATGCCGCGCTTGAAGCCGAAGGACACCAGCCTGAGTAGCAGGCCGGAGCCCTCCGCGAAGCGGTCCCACAGCAGCTGCGTCAGCGCGCGGGCGCTGCTGTTGGTGGTGTCGATGACGTCGTCAGCCATCTGGCGCAGCGGCCCTAGCAGGCTCCGTTCGGAGGCCAGGTCGGCCGTAAGCGTGCCGGCCGACACCGGGTGCGAGCGCCGCGTGAAGTTGTAGCGCTTTACCAGCACCTCGTCCGAAGCGTCCAGGAAGAGCAGCTTGGGTTTGTGACCGCGCTCCTTCAGTTCGGCCAGGGCCGCTGGGGCCTCGCCCAGGAAGGCGCGCGTGCGTATGTCCACGCACACGCACAGGCCCTTCTCGCCGTAATGACCGCCTTCAACCAGAGAGAGCCAGAGCGAAGGCGGCAGGTTATCGACGGTGTAGAAGCCCACGTCCTCGAGGGCGTGCATGGCCGTCGTCTTTCCCGCTCCGCTCACACCCGTGAGGATCACGAGTGGTGCCGCCGTGGGTGTTCCACCATCGGTAGGTGTCCCACCTTTGGTGGGTGCAGCACCCCCGTCAGCGTCGGTTCTCATGCTCCTCCCATGATCTCCAGGCTACACGCTACGAGCGCATCTTCCTGTTCCGATATCGCTACCCGGCCCACCGAGTTCAGCAGCACCCCGGGGCACAGGAGCAGCGCCCCACCCGGCCCGTCGAGGCGGATGAGCGCAACGCCCGCCACGGACGCTTGCGAGAAGCGCGCAAGAGGCAAGGCAGGGTCGAGGAGAGGCACCTCCTCGCCGTCCTGCAGGACGCGCCAACGCTGGCCGGTGTGGGTCACGTGCGCCTCTATGCCGGCCACCACAACCCGGAACGCGGGAGCCAAGCCGGCGAGTTCCACCTCGTCCCAGCTGAACGGCTTCAGGAAGCCAACGTCCATGCGCACGCAGCCCGCCACGGGCGCGCCAGGGGTGGCTTCCACAACCACTGCGGTGTCCGTGATGCGGCCACGCAGGGCGGCCGCCATGACCTCGGCCGCTTCCCGGGTTGTGTAGCACCCCACCCGCACCCGCACGAACTGCAGGCCGTTATCCATGGCGAACTCGGTGAACGCGTCGAAGCCGCTCTGCTTCAACGCCGCGGCGGTGGCCTGCGCCTCACGCAGGTCGCGTAAAGCCACCGTCTGAACAGACCAGGGCCCGCCCGGGTCGCTCGACTGCGCCCGGGCGGGTCCTACGAGTAGCACTGCCAGCAGCGCCGCAGCCGCCAGCTGGAACGCCCTCACCGGCGTTTACCTCTCGCCGAGACGTTCGCGAACGTCCTCGATCAGCGTCTCGGTGGTGGCAGCGATGCTGGGGTCGAGGCGGCCCGCTTCCGCGAACTCCGCGATGGCGTCCTCGTACCTCTGCACGGCGTAGTAAGTCACGCCGAGGTTGAGGTGCGCCTGCGGGTTGTTCGGGTTGGCAGCTATGGCGCGGCGCAGGTAATCGAGCGCCAGGTCGAAGCGGCCGAGTTCCATCTGGGCGTAACCCATGTTGTTGAGCACGATGTCACTATCGGGGAAGGTCTCCAGCGCCACCTGGTAGTCCTGCGTGGCGGGCCGCGTCTGGCCGAGAAGCTGGCGCGAGTAGCCCTGGTAGAAGGCGGCCAGGCCGGTCTCCTGCGCAGCGCGGGAGCGCCCGAACGCCTCGACCGCAGCGGTGTAGTCGTGCTGGTCGAGGCTAGCGAGGCCCTGCTGGAAGGCTACGCCCGCCTCCTCGCTGAACGCTACGTCGCCGCCGGTCAGTTCGCGCTGCTGACGCAGCAGCTCCAGGCTGCGCGAAGCCAGCGCGTTGCCGGGCTCCAATTGCAGGGCCCGTTCCAGCACCTGCTCGCCTTCGCTGAGCCGCCCCTGCCGCATGAGGGCAGTGCCGTACAGCGCCTGCAGGTAGGCGTCCTCCGGCTGCGCGGCAACTAGGGGTTCGAGTATCTCGAGGGCGCCACTGGCGCGGCCGGAAGCCAGGTAGAGCTCGGCCAAGCCGAGTTCCACGTCCACGCCGAGCTCGCGCAGCCCCTCGAAGGTGGCGCGAGCGCCGTCGAGGTCCCCGCTCTCGGCCTGTGCTACGGCCAGGAGGTTAGCGATGCCGATGTTGGTGGGGTTGTCGGCATGCAGCGGTTCGAGTATGGCCAGAGCGGCGGCGGGGTCGCCAGCCTGCAAGCGCAGGTCGGCCTGCGCCAGCTGCAACTCAACGCTGTTCGGGTACGCCTCGAGGCCCTGGTTCAGCAGGTCGGCCGCGCCCTGCGCCACGGAGCTTGGCAGCAGGCGGGCGAGCGCGTACATGGAGGCGGACCGCGCGAGCGGCTCGGCTACCACTTGCCGGAGGTAGGCCAGTGCACCGGAAGCGTCGCCGGAATCGATAAGGCGCTGCATGACGGAGCCGCGCAGCAGCACGGACTCCGGGGAGTAGCTCTCGGCGCGCCGCAGGGTCTGGATGGCGCGCTGCAGGTCGGGCTGGCGGTTAGCCAGGCGCACGTAGGCGTCCACGAAGCGCGGGTAGGCGGCTATGGCGCCTTCCAGGTCGGTGCTGGGGTTGGTGCTGGCCTGGGCGGCGTCCGCGTTCACGGCGGCTCTACCAGCGAGCGCCACGGCGTGCGCCGGGTTGACGGTGAGGGCGCGCTCGAAGGCGGCCAGGGCGCCGTCGTCGCCAGCGGCTTCCAGGACCACGCCGACCAACGCTTGGACCTCGGCGTCGTTGGGTGCCAAGTCGCTAGCGCGGCGCGCTTGCGTCACGGCTTCCTCGAAGGCGCCCGCCAGGGCGAGGGTACGGGCGTACTCGGCTATGACCCAGGCGGAGCCGGAGTCGAGCTGACTGGCGGTGTTCAGTTGATCGACGCGCGCGCCGGGTAAGCCGGAGGCGGCCAGGCCCACGGGGCCGAGGCTGGCTACGGACGGGGTCTGCTCAGCTGAGACGCGCAGGCTGGCTAGCGCGTCGGCGCTGACGCTGGGCCTGGCGATCTTGGCGACCGCTTCGGCGGCTGCAGCGGCGAGCTCGGCGGGGCCGGCGCCCTGCACCTGCGTGGGCTGAACCGCTCCGCCAACCATGACGTTGATCTCGGCCATGACCCCACCGCCACCGGCGACGACGCGGCCGGTAACCACGGCGTCGGCGTTGAAGACGCGCACGAGCAGGGGCTCGACTTCCTGGCCAGTGTCGGCGGCCTTGTTGGCCATCAGTGCGGCGTCGCCGATCGGCGGCACGTACACGCCGGGGATCTGGTTGAGCGCGTGCTGCATGGCGGTCGGGAGCCCAAGCTGGTAACCCGCCACGGCACCGTCGGCGTCGAAGGGCAAGATGACGACTCGCGTCGGTTCGGTGGCCCCTTGCGCGAACGCCGCCCCGGTCAGGAAGGTGGCGGCCAACAGCGTTAGTAACGTTGTCAGTAGGGACGGTGTTCTCAGAGTTTGAAAGCGGCGCCTGATCATCATCGCGGAGTATAACCGCGGCGCGTGAGAAGCCTAAGCCGACGGTTAAACGCGCGCTTACCCGTTAGCCGCGCTGACCTTCACTCGTAGCGCGGTTCGAGCCGGAAGCCGAGCGGCAGCAACTCGGCCACCGTGGTCTCTACGACTTTGCCCGCATGGTTCACGAGCTGCACTCTCGCCTCCGGCGCGAACTCGAAGAGGATCTGCCGGCACGCCCCGCAGGGGGAGGCCGGCTCGTCCGCGGCCGTGTACACCACCACGTGGTCGAAAGCGCGCCGGCCGCTGGTGGCCAGGGCCTGCACGGCGGACTGCTCAGCGCAGCGCGCAAGGCCGTAGCTAGAGTTCTCGACGTTGGAGCCGGCGAAGACCGTGCCGTCCGTGGCGCGTAGTGCGGCGCCGACGTGGAAGCCCGAGAAGGGCGTGTAGGCGTTGTGGAACGCCTGGTAGGCGGCCTGCCAGAGGTCGCTAGGCACGGACTCAGGGCGCCGCGGCTCCAGATGACTTGTGCCTGACTTTGGGTCCATGCACTTACTCTACGCCTGCAGCGCGCAATTAGCCGAAGAGGCGCTGCCAGAGCGGCGGCCCGAGCACTGCCAGGCCCACCGCCACGGACGCGAGTGAAGCCAGTAGCACGGCGCCTGCGGCGGCGTCCTTGGCGGTGGCCGCCAGGTCGTGCTTCTCAGGGCTGGCGAGGTCCACGGTGGCTTCGATAGCGCTGTTGAGCAGCTCGAGCGCCAGCACCAGGCCGCACATGACGAGGATGGGCGCCAGCGGCGCCCGCAGCCACGCCGCCATGCCTACCGCCAGCACGCCGATGAGCAGCTCGCGCCGGAAGTTGGGCTCGCGCTGGTAGGTGCGCCTGACGCCGTTGACCGCCCACCCGAGCGACGTGATGAACGACCGGTCTGTGCGTGGCCCGTTGCTCAAGCCCGCACCTCGGCCGCCAGGGCCAGCACGCGCTCCTGCGCTGCCAGGAACGGGCCCCACTCCGCGTCAGTCTGATGATCGTACCCGCGCAGGTGCGTGAGCCCGTGAGCGGCCAGCACCAGCACCTCGTCCTGTAACTGGTGCCCGTGCTCCGCAGCTTGCCGCGCGGCCGTTTCTAGACTGATGAGCACGTCGCCGAGGTGCGGCACCTGCGGGAAGCCTTCGTCGTCCGGCTCGAAGGTGGGGTAGGAGAGCACGTCCGTGGGACCCTCCTCGCCGCGGTCACTCTGGTTGTGTCTGGCTATGCTCGCGTCGTCCATGAGGACCAGCGTCAACTCGCGGTCTGCTAACCCCAACTCGTCCATGAACAGGGCTAACGCGCGGCGCAGTTCGTCGGCGTGCGGGTACTGCTCCGTCTCGTCCAGTAGCTCTATCCGCTCCATCGTCGGCAGCGACCTAGCCGGTCGGCGCCTCCTTCCTAGTTGCGGTCTGCGCCTTCATGTCGGGTGCCGGAGCGCTGTAGGTGTCAGACTGCGCGGCCCTCACGCGCTTCAACCCGCGCACCTCTTCGGCGCTGGGGTAGGAGATGCGCCTATGCAGGATGGCGGTCAGCATGCGCTCGAACGTAGAGGCTATGACCTCTAGGTCCTTGAAGGTGAGGGGCGCTTCGTCGAGCTGCCCGTCCTGTTGCCGCTGCTGGATGAGCCGGTCGATGAGCGAGCGGATGTTAGACGGCGACGGGTCGGAGAGGGTGCGCGACGCGGACTCCACCGCGTCGGCCAGCATGAGGATGGCGCTCTCCTTGCTGCCGGGGCGCGGGCCCGGGTAGCGGAAGTTGAGTTCCTCAACCTGCCCCTCCTCCAGGGCGCGCTTGTAGAAGTAACTGAGGACGGTGGTGCCGTGGTGCTCCGCCACGTACGGCTCGAGTTCCTCGGGCATGTGGTTGGAGCGCAGCAGTTCCAGGCCGTCGCGCACGTGGCTGATGATGATCAGGTAGGAGAGGTGCGGACTGATGCGGTCGTGCGGGTTCTCGCCCGTGAACTGGTTCTCCACGAAGAAGTGCGGCCGCCGCATCTTGCCTATGTCGTGGTACAGCGCCCCCACACGCGCGAGGAGCGCGTTGCCGCCCACGTTCTTGACCGCTTGCTCGACCAGGTTAGAGATGATGAGGCTGTGCTGGTAGGTGCCGGGCGCCTCGGCTATGAGCCGCTGCAGGAGCGGGTGCGTGGGGCTGGAGAGCTCGATGAGCCTGAAGTCGGTCAGGAAGCCGAAGCCCGACTCGGCCACGGGCAAGAGGCCCAGGGTGAGCACCCCGGCCAGCAACCCGCCCGCCGCCAGCAGGAGCGCGCCCGACACTGCGGCGGCGAGCGTCATGCCGCCCGCCACGAGTACTAACGCGAACATGGAGAGACCGGCCGTGAGGCCGCCAACCACACCCGCCAGGATGAGCCACAGGCGGTTACGCGAAGCCACCGCCACGAGCGCAGCGCTGGTGGAGCCCACCAAGGTGGCCACGAGAGCGATGACGGGGGAGGCGGGCACCAACACACCCATGGCCAGCGCTATCCAGGCGCCGAAGAGTATGCCAGCTCGGGAGCCTAGCAGGGCGGCCACCACTATGGGCGTCATGAGGGCGAAGAGGAAGTGCGGCGAGGCCAGCACGGCCATGCGCTGCAGCAGCAGCACTATCAGCGTGAGGACGACCAGGAACGCCAGCTTGCGGAACGTAAGCCGCGCGAACAGCCTGCGGCGCAGGAAGACGAGCGGCGCTACCAGCAGCAGGGTGAGGATGACCACGCCGGCCACGATCCACGCTGTCTGCGAGATGGCTTCGGCGCGGGCGCTGTAAAGCCCGAGCGAGTCGAGCACCCGCAGCTGGTCCTCGCTGAGGAGGTCGCCTTCCTCCACGATCACCTGCCCGGCTTCCAGCGACTGCAGCACGGGCGCTACCGCGTTGAAGGCGGCGTCGCGGGCAGCTTGCGTCAGCCTGTCGTTGGGTACCGAGGTAGCCAGCAGGCGCCGCTCCAGCACCAGGCGCGTTTCGCGTTGCCGGTCGGGCGGCGCTATGGCAACCATCTCCTCGATCAGGCGGGGGATCTCGGAGGCGCGTATGCCGGCAGGTTGCCGGTAGCGGCTGATGACCTCGTCCACCACCACCGGCGGTAAGCCGGAGGAGGTGACGCTGGCGGTGACCAGCGCAGTCATCTGCGGGTCGGAGGAGTAAACGGCCTCGATCTGCTCGCGGGCGGCGAGGCGTTCGCGCTGGGTGGCTATGCGGTCCTCGACCTGGGTGGCTACGGGCGCCACGAACGTCTGCGGGCTGGGTTGCCCCACGCGCAGGGGCGTGCGCTGCCGCGTGCCGTACACGCTATAGATGAGCAGCCCAAGGCCTACGGCCGTGAGCAGCACCAGGACCCAGAAGCGCCTGGTGGCCGGTCTGTTGGGCCTGCTAGCCGTGCTGCTCATAGGCGAGGACGATCTGCGCTACCAGCGGGTGGCGCACCACGTCGGCCTTAGTGAAGTACTGGAACGAGATGCCGTCGATGTCCTGCAGGATCCGCTGCGCGACCTGCAAGCCGCTCTGCACGGAGCCGGGCAGGTCAGTCTGCGTGGTGTCGCCAGTGACGACCACGCGGCTGTTGAAGCCCATGCGCGTGAGGAACATCTTCATCTGCTCGGCTGTGGTGTTCTGCGCCTCGTCGAGGATTATGAAGGCGTCGTTAAGGGTGCGGCCGCGCATGAACGCTAGCGGCGCCACTTCGATGGTGCCCTGCTCGATGAGCCGCTCCACCTTCTCGGCAGGCAGCATGTCCTGCAGCGCGTCGTAGAGGGGCCGCAGGTAAGGGTCTATCTTGGCTTGCAGGTCGCCCGGTAGGAAGCCGAGTCGTTCGCCAGCCTCCACGGCCGGGCGCGTGAGCACTATGCGCTTCACGCGGTTGGCTACGAGCGCCTCAACGGCCATGGCCACCGCCAGGTAGGTCTTGCCGGTACCGGCGGGCCCGAGACCGAAGGTGATGGGGTTGTTGGCTATGGCGTGCACGTAGCGCCGCTGACCAGCCGTCTTCGGGCGGGTGCGGCCGGGCAAGCGCAGTGTGCTGGTGCCGGCCCCGCCGGGAGCCTGGGCCGTGGTGCCCGCACTGGCCGCGTCGGCTATAGCCTCGTCCTCAGCGGCTTGCGCCTCGGTGGGTAGTTCGCCGTAAGCGATCTCGGCTAGCGTTATCTCGCCACCCTGGCGGATGGTGCTGAGCAAGCTGCTGAAGGTGCGCTCCGCTTGCGCCACCTGCTCGGGTTCGCCGCTCAGGTACACCTCGTCGCCGCGCGCCACGACCTTGGCGCCGAGGCGGGAACGGAGCAGTTTGAGGTTCTCGTCGTTCTGACCGAAGAGAGACAGTGCCTCCGCAGGGCTGCGGAGCTTTAGCGTCATAGATGTCGCGATCGCGTCCTCCTGAGCCGCCGCTTGGCGGCCGGTTCGGAAAGTACCTCGTGCCAGATCATGCCACTGATAAGCGACGACCGGTCGGTGGCCAGCACGGGCGCAGTCAGTCTAGCGGCTGGGGGCGCCCCTGGCGGTAGCGCACCCGCCTTCCGGGCGCCGGGTACCGGCGAGTCCGTGATCTCGCTGGTGGTCCTGCGAGTCCTGTCGCGGCTGCGGCGGCTGACCTCTATAGGGGCCGATACACCTTCGCGTCCGAGCGAGCTCTGGCGCGCACCAGCTGCCGGCGCCCGCCCCGGTGCGGCAGCGCCACCCTCGCGGCCAAGGCTGGACTTCGGTACCCGGGAACCGGTATCGCCAATGCGGCGCGCCTCACCCGATACGAGGCTGCCGCCAGCGTCGCCCTTCACGAGCTGGCCACTAGGCTGCGGTGGCTGTTGCTGAGCCTGAGCCTGCTGCCTTTTGCGCGCGACCGGAGCCGTGGGGCGGCCGGCGTCCTCCTGCATCTGCGCCTCGCGCACGCGGGCCCTTATCTCCTCGAGCGCTTCCTCGATAGAGCCCGCCGTGAGGGGGCCGCGCCCCTTCGGCGCCTGCTGGTTGGGCGCACCCTGGCCGGCGGTGCTGGCACGCGCCTGGCCCTGCGCCCGCTGCGGCTGGGCTGGCGCCGGCGCCACCGGGCGACCGGGCTCTGCCTCGCCGCCCGGTTTGGCGGTCGGCGGCTTCGGGGCAGCCTCGTCCTCAGGCGCCCCCTTCTTCTTGCTGAACGCCGGCAAGATGAAGAAGACGATGAAGAAGATGATCCCTAGGATCGTCTCGAAGCTGAAGCTCACGCCTACCCTTCGTCTTGCCCGGCCGCGCGCCCGATGTTGCCGCGCATGCTGGTGTCGGACTTGATGTTCTCCAGCGAGTAGAAGTCCATGATGCCCAGGTTGCCGTCGCGGAACGCTTGCGCGATGGCGCGCGGCACCTCAGCCTCGGCCTCGACCACGCGGGCGCGCATTTCCTCCACGCGCGCGCTGTTCTCCTGCTCAAGCGCCACAGCCATAGCGCGGCGCTCTTCGGCTTTGGCCTGCGCCACGCGCTTGTCTGCCTCGGCCTGGTCGGTCTGCAGCTGGGCACCGATGTTGCGGCCCACGTTCACGTCGGCGATGTCGATGGAGAGGATCTCGTACGCGGTACCGGAGTCCAGGCCCTTGGCGAGCACGGTCTTGGAGATGATGTCGGGGTTCTCGAGCACGCCCTTGTGAGACTGCGTGCCACCGATGGAGGAGACCACGCCTTCACCCACGCGGGCGATGATGGTCTCTTCACCGGCACCACCCACGAGGCGCTCGAGGTTGGCGCGCACGGTGATGCGGGCGGTAGCGATCAGCTCGATGCCGTCCTTGGCCACCGCAGACACGCTGGGGGTCTGGATGACGCGCGGGTTGACCGACACCTTCACGGCGTCCAGCACGTCGCGGCCGGCCAGGTCGATGGCAGCCGCGCGGTCGAACGGCAGGGGGATGCGCGCCTTATCGGCGGCGATCAGCGCGTCGACCACGCGGTCGACGTTACCGCCGGCCAGGTAGTGAGCCTCTAAACCGTTCTGGTTGACCTCTATGCCGGCCTTATCGGCCTTGATGAGGGGCAGGATGATCTGGCTGGGCGGCACGCGCCTGAGGCGCATGGCCACCAGCGATGGGAGGCTGACCTTGACACCTGCCGCGACGGCCGAGATCCAGAGCCCGATGGGGATGAAGTTGAACAGGATGATGAAGAAGAGGAGTACGGCTCCCGCCAAGATCAGCAGGGTGATATCCATTCGGTTAGGCCTCCTTGCGGCCGTCGTCGGCCGCGGTCTGGTCGTGGTCCGCCACGCTGGCGGTGTCTGCGTGCAGAGCTTGCGTAGCAGCGGTCGGCGTGGAACCCGCCGCCGCTGGTGAAGATGATTGAGAGGCGGACGCTTCGACCTTCCGCACCGTAACGCGGCTGCCTTCCACCCTCAACACCTTGAGGGTGCTGCCAACGGGAATGAAATCGCCTTCGCTGACGACGTCTACCCGGTCGTCGCCGAAGCGGGCCACGCCGGCGGGCCTTAGGTCCGTTAGCGCGGTGCCGGTGTTGCCAACGAGCTCGACCCGGTCGATCTGCGGCACGGTGCCAGCGGCGCCACCGCCGGAACTGAGGCGATCAGAGAGGCGCAGCGCGGCGGCTAGCTGGCTGTTAGGCAGCATCCAGAGGAGCACGCCCAGCAGCACGCCGCCGAAGAGCACGCCGTAACCGAGCACCGAGAGGGTGCCCTCCTCGAAGATGCGCACCAAAGCTATGACGATGGCGGCGAGGCCGAGCACGCCCGCCACGCCGAAGCCCGGCAGGATGAACACCTCCACAGCCAGCAGCACCACCCCAGCTACGAGGATGCCAATGTCGAGGAGGCCGGCGGGGTTAGCGAAGTACGCCGCGGCGGCGAACACACCGAGCGCCACGATGCCGATGGCTCCGGGTATGCCGAAGCCGGGCGAGAAGAGCTCGATGAGGAGGCCGCCGATGCCCACGACCAGTAAGAGAGCCGCTACCAGCGGGCGGGACAGCAGGCCCGCCAGCCGCTCGGAGAGGCCGGGCTCCAGCCGCGTTACGCTGGCGCCCGCGTAACCGAACGCGGCCAGGGCTGCTTCGAGGTTAGCGGCTTCGGTGTCGGCGATGTTGTGCTCCACCGCCTGCCGGGCCGTGAGGGTGATGAGCTCGGTACTGGTGGACAGGCCCGGGATCTCGATGCGTTCATCGACCATGCCTTCAGCCACCCGAGCGTTACGGCCGCGCGCCTCGGCCACGCTGCGGAACTCGCCGCGCAGGGCGGAGGAGAACTTCTCGTCCACCGGCGCCACGCCCGTGGGGGTCTGCATGATGGGTAACGCCGCCCCGATGCTGGAGCCAGGCAACATGGCCAGGTGCTGAGCGCTCATGGCGATGAGCGCACCCGCGCTGAAGGCGTTCTGCACAACCGCGATGGTGGGCACGCGCGCCTCGTGCAGTATGACGCCCACGATGTCCTGCATGGCGCTGACGGCGCCGCCGGGCGTGTCGAGGTACAGCACGAGCGCCAGGGGCTGCTCGTCGTTAGCGCGCTGCACGCGGCTGCGCACGAAGGCGGTGGTGCCGCTGTTGATCTCGGAGTCTATGGGCAGCAGCCACACCTCGTTGGTGGAGCCACCCGTCTGCGCCCACGCCGAGCTGCCGGCCAGCGCGAGCAGGCCCAGCGTGGCGGCGACCGCCAGTAGTAGAAACCACTGGATAAGGCCGCCTCTGGCGGACGTTGCGGAGTGGTGCTTCACGCGGCGAGGATACCACTCCGTAGCGCTGCGCCGTGGAGCGCGGCAACGGCGCACACTCGGCTCACCAGCGGGCATTCTGGGCGCTACCAAGGCTTGGCGGCGCGTAACCTCACGTTGCAGGTAGCAGCTCACGGTTGCTATACTTCGTCTTCGGTCGTGCCCCACACCGGGTTAGGGGCGCACAGGGCGCCGGCAGAGCGCAGCAAGTTGGCATGCCCGGGGGTATAGCTCAGTTGGTAGAGCGGCGGTCTCCAAAACCGTAGGTCGCGGGTTCAAGTCCTGCTGCCCCCGCCAAGAACAGGACGGCACTTCTCGTAAACGAGGGGTGCCGCTTCTGATTGCGTCACGCCGCTACCCACCCTGGCCGCCGGGTGCTATAAGGTATGACCATGCAGCAGGTGAACGGAACACCCGAAGACGCCCTGGCCCGCGCCACGCAGGTAAGCGATACCGAGCGCCTGGGCTTCACCGACACTGGCGCCGAGAAGGCGGCCGGCCTCATCGCTAACAGCGGCAAGCACGGCGCCGCCATCCGCGTGTTCGTGAAGTCTGGCGGCTGCAGCGGCTACCAGTACGGCATGGCCATAGAGGACCGCTTCATGGACGGCGATCTGCTGTTCGAGGACCGCGGCGTGCGCGTGGTGGTCGATGAGCGCAGCTGGCCGCTCCTGCGCGGCTCGCGCCTCGATTACGTAGAGAACATGATGGGCGGCGGCTTCAGCGTAGAGAACCCACAGGCCAGCAGCAACTGCGGTTGCGGGCACTCGTTCCGCACCGACGGCCGGCCGGCCCCGCAAGGGCCCGAGGATAGCTGCAGCTGAGGTATCGCCAGCGGACGTTAGGCCGAAGGGCCAGTTTAGGGCCTGAGGCAACACGAAGAACGCACGAAGAACGAGCCAGAACCTAAAGCGGCGCCCCGGAGTTACCCGGGGCGCCGCTTCTCGTTACTTGTTCTTCAGTACTTGAACAGTCCGCTCAGTCGCCGCTAGCCTCGAACGTGTGCCGCAGCACGGGCTGGCGGGCGGCCTTAACCTCGTCCAGACGCCTGACAGGCGTGGTGTACGGGGCGTTAGCCAGGTAAGTGTCGTCCTCTTCAGCGCGCTTCAGGATCTCGGCCAGGGCGTCCATGTACTGGTCGAGGGTCTCGAGCGACTCGGTCTCGGTGGGTTCGACCATCATGGCTTCCTTCACCACTAGCGGGAAGTAAACCGTGGCGGGGTGCATGCCGTAATCCAGCTGCGCCTTGGCGATGTCCAGCGTGCGCAGACCCTCTGGCGGCTGCGCCACGAACTCGTGCATGTTCACGCGGTCGAAGGGCACGGTGAAACCGAGCTCCTTGAAGCGCATACGCATGTAGTTCGCAGCCAGAACCGCGTGCCCGCTCACGTCGCGCAGGCCCTCCTTGCCGAGCCCACGGATGTAGGTGTACGCGCGCACGAGGTTACCGAAGTTGCCGTAGAAGCTGCGCATGCGGCCGATGCTCAAGGGCATGTCGGTGTCGAGGTAGAACTCGGCCTCTTCGCCTTCACCACGCTTGGCAACGACCGGGGCAGGCAGGAACGGCAGCAGGTGCGCCTTCACGCCCACGGGGCCCGTTCCGGGACCGCCACCGCCGTGCGGGGTGGTGAACGTCTTGTGCAGGTTGAGGTGCACCACATCGAAGCCCATGTCGCCAGGCCGGGCGCGGCCCATGATGGCGTTCAGGTTCGCGCCGTCGTAATAGAGCTGCGCGCCGACCGCATGAGCGGCGTCGGCGATCTCGAGGATGCTGCGCTCGAACAACCCGAGGGTGTTGGGGTTCGTGAGCATGACCGCGGCCACGGCGGGGGAGAGGGCGGCCTTGAAGGCCTCCACGTCGACCTCGCCGTTAGGGCCGGTGGCCACTTCCTTCACGTCGTAGCCGGCCATGGCGGCGGTGGCGGGGTTGGTGCCGTGCGCGGCGTCCGGCACGAGCACTATGCGCCGCTGCTCGCTCTCGCCGCGCGACTCGTGGTACGCGCGGATCATGAGCACGCCGGCCAGCTCAGCGTGCGCGCCGGCGGCGGGCTGCAGGCTGAAACCGTCCATGCCGGTTATGCCCGACAGGTCGCGCTGCAGATTGTAGAGGAGCTCGAGCGCGCCCTGCGCCGTTTCGGGCGCCTGGTAAGGGTGCAGGTCCTGGAAGAGCTTGGCGGCGTCCTCGTTGACCTTAGGGTTGTACTTCATGGTGCAGCTGCCGAGCGGGTAGAAGTTGGCGTCAATACTCATCTGCCGGTGCGCCAGCTGCGTGTAGTGACGCACCAGGTCGAGCTCGGACACCTCCGGCAGCTTGGGAGGCTCGGAGCGCAGGTTCTCCGCACCGAGGAGTTCCGCCAGGTCCACGTCGGCTACGCGGGGTGGGTGCGCGGCGCGCCGCCCGGGGCGCGAGCGCTCGAAGATGAGCGGGAAGTCCGCGGTGTCTCTGGGCATTCCGCTGGCGTCAGACATGGGCGGCCTCCGCGCGGTTCAGGACGGCGCCTAGTGCCTTGACCAGCTTGGCGATGTGGGCGTCAGTGGTGCTCTCCGTGGCGGACAGCACTACGGCGTGACCCAGGCCGTACTCGTCGCCGGCGGGCACGCCGGCCTGCACGCCGTGCTTGGCCAGCTCGGAACGGAGCCGTGCGGGCTCCATGTCTACCGGCAGTACGAACTCGTTGAAGTAGCGCGCACCAGTGAGGGGCTCGTAGCCCGCGGCCTCTAGCGCTACGGCTAGCTGCCGTGCGCGCTGCACGGAGCCCACGGCCAGCTCGCGCAGGCCCTGCGGCCCGAGCGCGGCCAGGTTGATGGCGGCCATGAGCGCGGTGAGCTGGTGGTTGGAGCAGATGTTGGACTTGGCTTTCGAGCGGCGGATGTGCTGCTCGCGAGCCTGCAGGGTTAGTACGAAGGCGCGGTGGCCGTCCACGTCGGTGGTCTGACCCACCACGCGGCCGGGGAACTGCCGCACGAGGTTATCCTTCACGACCATGAAACCGAAGGCGGGACCGCCGAAGTTGGCGGGGTTACCCACGGTCTGGCCGTCGCCGACCGCTACGTCCGCGCCGTACTCGCCGGGGGAGGCCAGCACAGCGAGGCTAAGCGGGTCCACGGCGGCTACGAACAGCGCGCCGGCTTCGTGAGTAGCGCTGGCGAGCCCCTGCATGGGCTCCAGGTAACCCAAGTAGTTGGGCTGCTGGGCAATAACGCACGCGGCCTCGGCCAGGCTGCCCGCTTCGGGCACGGGCGTGGTCAGTTCCTCCAGGTCGAGGGTAACGATCTCGATACCCAGCGGCGACAGGTACGTCTGCAGCACCTCGCGCGTTTCGGGGTGCACGCCGCGGCTCACTACCACCTGCTCGCGGCCGGTCTGGCGCACTGCCAGCAGGGCGCCCTCAGCCACGGCGGTAGCGCCGTCGTACATGGAGGCGTTGCTGACGGGCAGCCCGGTGAGTTCCGACATCATGGTCTGGTACTCGAAGGTGGCCTGCAGGATGCCCTGCGCGACCTCGGGCTGGTAAGGCGTGTACGCGGTCACGAACTCGCTCTGCATGGCGAGGTGGCTGGTGACGCTCGGCATGAAGTGCCGGCGCACGCCGCCGCCTAAGAAGTCGGCCCCGGTGGCATCGTTCTTGGCTGCCAGTTCGCGCAGGTGCGCCATGAGCTCAGCTTCGTTAAGGCCGGGCGCCACGTCCATCTCGGGGTTACGGAGCTGCGCAGGGATGTCGTCGAACAGAGCGTCGATGGAGGGCGCGCCGATCAGTTCCAGCGCCCGAGCTACGTCCTCGGGCGTGTGCGGCAAGTAATGCACTTACTCTCCTTCTGTGAGGGCCTGGTAGGCGTCGCCGCTCAGCAGGGTGTCGAGCTCAGCGGGGTCGCTCATCTTCACGCGGAAGATCCAGCCGCCCTGGTAAGGCGCCTCGTTGATCTGCTCCGGGGTGGTCTCGAGCGAGCCGTTGACCTCAACGATGGTGCCGCTGACAGGCGTGTAGATATCGGAGGCGGTCTTAACGGACTCGATGACGGCCACCTGGTCGCCCTTACTAACGGCAGCGCCAGCTTCGGGCAACTCGACGAAGACCACGTCGCCGAGCTGGTCCTGCGCGTAGTCGGAGATACCGACCGTTACGGTGTCGTCGCTCTCGCGCCTGACCCACTCGTGAGACTCGTCGAACAGTACGTCGTGCGGGATGTTCATCTCTACTCCTTATGTAGCCGGCCTGCGCCGCGCTTACTTACGAGCATCATGCCTTGTTGAAGGGAAGGTCCACTACCTGCGCCGCGACCGACTGACCGCGGATCTCGACACCCAGCTCCTGGCCGGACTGCGCCAGGTCGCTGCGAACCCAAGCGAACGCGATGGCGTCGCGGGTGAGGGGCGAGAGCGCCCCGGAGGTCACGACCCCGACCTCCTCGCCGCCGTGCAGCACCTTGTAATCAGCACGCGGAATACCGCGCTCGAGCAGGCGGATGCCCACCAGGCGCCGGCCGCAGTCCGCGTCCCACATAGCCTCGCGGCCGTAGAAGGGTTTGTCCTTAACCACCCAGCCGAACGGGGTGCAGAGCGGGTTGCTGTTCTCGTCGAACTCGTGGCCGAAGAGCGGGAAGCCCGCCTCGAGCCTGAGGGTGTCGCGGGCGCCCAGGCCGCACGGTATGGCGCCTTCGGAGACCAGCAGCTGCCAGAGCGCGACCACGTCGTTAGGGTGGCTGAAGATCTCGAAGCCGTCCTCGCCCGTGTAGCCGGTGCGGCTCAGGCGGGCCGGCACGCCCGAGATGTTCACGTCCAGGGTGCCGTTACGCTTGATGGCGCCCAGGTCGTCGTCGATCAGTCGGCTGAGTAGCAGCGGCGCGCCCGGGCCCTGCAGGGCTACCAGCGCCCAGTTGTCGGACTCGTCCACCACGTGCACGTCGTACTGACCGGCCAGCCGCTTCAGGTGCTGCAGGACGGCGGCCGTGTTGGAGGCGTTAGCCACCACCATGTACTCGTCGTCCTTCTCGCGGTACACGAACAGGTCGTCAATCAGGCCGCCCTGGTCGTTGGGGAGCATGTTGTAGTGGCCCCGGCCGTGCCTGAGCTTGCCCGGGTCGTTCAGCGTGGCGAACTGCAGGAACTCGGTGGCCTGCGGGCCCAGCACGCGGATCTCGCCCATGTGGCTCACGTCGAAGATGCCGACGTCCTGCCGCACCGCGAGATGCTCCTGGTTGATGCCGCCCTTGTAGTGCAGGGGCATGTCGAAGCCCGCGAAGTCGACCATGCGGGCGCCTAGTTCCAAGTGGGTTTCGTAAAGTGGCGTGCGCCTCATCCGGTCGACCATATCACGCCGGAAAGGACGCTTCTCACGCGTTGTACTACTCTTCAGGACTGCCCTGCGGGGCCTTCACAGGCGTTGCTGATGCTGGGTTAGTTAGGCCTTCTGGGCGAGCTTCTCGAGCACCATGGTGGCCACGGCGCGCAGCGGTTCGAACACGCCGTCGAAGTTGGCGGCGACCGCTTCGAAGAACTGCACCTTGCTCTGCGGGTCGAGCACGCGCTTCAGCATCTCCATGTCCACAGCGTCTTCTAGATCGCGTTTGTTGGCCTGGATGACGAACGGCACGTCGCCTAAGCGCAGGTTGTACTCGATGAGGTTCTCGCGCAGGTTGCGGAGGCTCTCAGCGTTGGCGCGCAGCCGGGCGGGGGAGGAGTCGGCCACGAAAACCACGCCGTCCACGCCGCGCAGGATGAGCTTGCGTGACGAGTTGTAGAAGACCTGACCGGGCACCGTGTAGAGGTGGAAGCGGGTCTTGAAGCCGTTCACCTTGCCAAGGTCCAGCGGCAGGAAGTCGAAGAAGAGCGTGCGCTCGTCCTCGGTGGCCAGCGACACCATCTCGCCTTTAGATTCGGCGGGCACCTGCTCGTAGATCTGCTTGAGGTTGGTCGTCTTACCTGACAGACCCGGACCGTAATAGACGATCTTGAAGTTGATCTCGCGGGCGGAGAAGTTGATGGTGCTCATTTGTTAGCCCCGAACAGACCGTCCAGCAGGGCGGTGGCGCCGTCTTGGAACTCGGCATCGAAGTCGACGGTGGGGGCAGGTTCGGTGCTGTTCTCGAGCTGCTCCCGGATAGCCTCGGCCGCTTGCTTGGTGGCCAGCTTCACGCGCCCCAGTTGCGCGCTGGAGTCGAAGACGGTAACGAGTAACGCTTCCGCGCCCAACTCCTCAAGGTACGTACCCACCGTGTCGCCCTGCTGCACGGTCTCCTTGAAACCCTCCTCGCCGAACAGGTTGGCGATGGCGCGGTTGGCGGCGTAGTTGGAGGCAACCAGAGTAGCGAAAGAGTCGAGCGAGGGAGGCCGCGGCGCCCACAGGGCGCGGGCGTGCATGAGTACGAAGCCCTTGCGGTCGATGATAAGCGCATAACGGCCACGGCTCTTGGCGAGAAGCTCCCGCAAGATGCCGTCGACGCTGTCGAATGTGGACCCGTAAAGGTCGAGCGAGGGCTCGAGCATGGGGTTCACTGTATCAGCAGCGCAGCTCGTGCAGCGTAGAACAAACCACTTTCGTCACCGCACGGGCAGTATCGCTGGCACGCGGCGCGGTCACGGTGACGGCTTACCCTTCTATCACCACCTTCCTGGCCCCACCGAGAGGAGCCCTCATGACCGACAACGCCACCAGCTCGGCGCCGCCCCTACCGGCGTCAACGCACGTAGGTGCGGTCTACCTGCGGGTCCGCGACCTGGCCCAAGCGGCCGACTTCTACGGCGGCGTCCTGGGTCTCACGCGCATGCCTGCGGCTCCGGGTGCGGCGCTCTTCGGTGCTGGCGACAGTGCCCTCGTGGGCCTGATCGAGGCGCCGGACGCGCCGGGGGCCCACCGCGCTCCGGGCCTCTACCACCTCGCTATCCTCTTGCCGGACCGGGCGCAGCTGGGGGCCTTCCTCCAGCACACCGCTAACGTGCGGGCCAGGTTGCAGGGGGCGTCCGATCATGGCGTCAGCGAAGCCATCTACCTAGCGGACCCGGAAGGTAACGGGATCGAGGTCTACCGCGACCGGGACCGCTCCGAGTGGCCCATGACCGCCAGCGGGGTGGAGATGGTCACCGCCCCGCTGGACGCGCAGGGCGTACTGGCGGCGGGCGCGCAGCTGCCGGGACCGTTCGTGGCGCCGGCAGGCACGAGCATGGGTCACGTGCACCTGCGCGTGTCCAGTCTCGAACGCGGCCGGGCGCGCTACACCGGCGTGGTCGGCCTGAGCGTCACGCAAGCCAGTTACCCGGGCGCGCTCTTCACTTCGGCTGGCGGCTACCATCACCACATCGGCATGAACACGTGGAGCACGCAGGACCGGCCAGCTCCGGAACACGGCTCGCTGGGCTTGGCGTGGTTCGAGTTAGCCGTGACTGATGACGCCGCGCGTACCGCGCTCAAGGCGCGACTGGCGGCGGACGGCGCGGTGAGCGACGACGAGGCTGCGCCCTTCCCAGCGCGGGTGTATTACGACCAGGACGGCATAGGCCTAGCGGTCACGGCCGGGTAGGGCAGAGCACGCTCGGCGTGTGCCCGTGCCACCCGACGCCCTGCGGGTAAGACAGTTGTAAGACTCCCGGCGGTAGAACTACTCCCGGTGTGAACGCTGCTGACTCCCTCCCCCAACGCAAGCACGCTCAAGTGCCGCTATGCCCAGCCTGTGGCAGTCCCGTAGTGCGGATCGACGCTTCGGTCGAGGTCAAGTACCACGTGCACTTCACCGTCACAGCCCACGATCTGGAAGTCATCGAGGAGCAGTTCGGCGACGGTGA
>Ga0265293_10006092_pt1 | contig 19581 bp, 24 predicted proteins | sample Munlanlewell138R_FD_192505 | JGI IMG/M metagenome (GOLD analysis project Ga0265293, IMG submission 192505) | Leachate microbial communities from a municipal landfill in Southern Ontario, Canada - Leachate well 138R | ecosystem: Engineered > Solid waste > Landfill > Unclassified | place: Canada... | reverse complement strand
GTAGCCACAGCAGTGCGGCGATCGCGCCGGTCCGTCGAGCGTGGGTCGCCGATTCGGCGCGGTGGGTGTCTTCGACCACCGCGAGCAGCTCATCCGGCGAGCTCGACTCGAACATGTGTTCGATTCTACACGGCCGTGGAAGCCGTGTCGAGTGTCATCTCGGGAGAACATCGCTGACAGTTCGGGTGGTCGAGCACGACATCTCCCGGAGCGACGGGCCTAGAGACGCCAGGTGAGCACCTCGCCGGCGCCCTGCGTCATGACGCGCCCCGGCATCACCCGCAACCGGCGCGGACGCAGCCGCCACGCCGCGAACGCCGGCGATGTCGGTCCGTCGCTCCACGGCGGGATGATCGCCGGGTCGTAACCGACCGGCTCCGGGGCGGTCTTGAACTTCTCCCACACCGCGGTGCGCGCGTCGTCGTCGAACACCCACTCCACGGCGCACTCGGCGCTGCAGGTGTCATGGTTGGTGGCCCAGTAGTTGATCGAGATCTCCGGCTGGGCGGCGATGTGGGCCCGCTTGATGCCGGTGGGGCCCACCGCAATCCAGCCGACCAACTCGGCGCCGTCGTACTCCCACAGGGGATGCAGGACGCGGCTGCGGGGCCGGCCCTGCGGGTCCACCGTGGCCACCGAGGCCCAGACGATCGAATGGGCCATGTCGACGAATGCGGGTGCGATCTGGTCCAGGGAAGCCATGTCCGAAAGTTATACGCCAACCGTGCGCAGTGCCGCAGGCAAGCTGGGCAGAAAATGCTCGGTGGCGAAGGCCCGGATCTCGTCCTCGGTGTCCAGCGGTTGCAGGCTCGGCAGCAGCAGCACCATCAGCGAATAGCGCAGGATGGTATCGGCCAACGCCGCGACGGCCTGCTCCCCCACCCGCTGGGCGAACCCGACCGGGAAGATGACGTGCAGGGCCGCAACGATTCTGGCCACCGCCGCGGCGTAATGCTCGTGGGCGAGTTCCAGGGCCAGCGCCGGGTCGTCGACGAGCATCCGGTTGAGCACCCGATGGTCGCGGAACTTCACGATGGCCGCGGTGAACGCCTCGACGTAGACATTCGCCTTTGGCCCAGCGCTTTTGATGTGTTCGGCGATCTCGCCGAACAGCGTCTCGTTCTCCCGGTCGATCACGGCCGCGACGAGTTCGTCGCGGCCGGCGAAGCGCCGGTAGATGGTCGTGCGGCTGACCTTTGCGCGGCGGGCGACCTCGTCGAGCGCGACGCGGCGGAAGCCGTGCCGCTCGAACTCGGCCACCGCCGCGTCCAGGATGGCGGCGGTGGCCGTGTCAGCCTTGTTGCCGACTATGGCGTGACACCCTCTCGGGCGTAGGCCTTGCAGGCGAACTTGTTGTAGCGCACCGACATCGGCAGTCGATCCCAGATCCAGTTGACCGGCTTGGAGCGCCACACCGCGGCGAAGCGCTGGTAACGACGCTCCTGCTTGTCGCTCCACGGCAGGTCGAGCATGTCCCGGGCGCGCGGCGGCAGACCGCCGGTGGTCAGGAAGGCGGCCAGCGGGTTGAACACCGGGGCGACGAGCTTCCAGGCGAGCGGCGAGACTGCCTTGGGCTTGGGGAAGCCCTTGGTGACGTAGCCGACGCCGTACTGCGCGGTTTTGTGCGGGACGACGACGGTGTCCATCATCCGGTCCCAGTAGGCGGTGAACTCGGCGTAGTCGGCGGGCAGGATGCTGTCGCTGACGCCGTAGCGGCGGTACCAGGTCTTGGATTCGGCGTAGATCTGCTCGCGCTCGGCGTCGCTGAGGCGCTTGACGAAGGTGTCGGCGAAGTACAGCACCTGCTCGACGAACGTGGCGTGCGCCCAGAAGTAGGTCTCCGGGTTCAGCGCGTGATAGCGGGCGCCGTCGGGCATCTCGCCCTTGATGTCGACGTGGAAGTCGCGCACGTTGAGCCCGGCGTTGTTCTCGTGCGAGCCGTAGACGGTGTTGAAGATCGGCGGGATGGTGCGCTTGAGGCGTTCGGCCGTGTCGGAGAAGAACACCGAGTGGTCCAGGACGCCCTGGCCCAGCTCGGCGAGCATGTTCTGCAGAACGGCCGGGCGCGGGCCGATCAGGTACATCCGGTTGTCGCCGAAGTAGCGCCAGATCAGTGAGTCGCCGCCCAGGGGCGCGGCGTCGGGCAGCGCTTCGGTGTCCATCAACTCGGTCATGGACACAGTGTTACAGATTTTGAACTCTGTTCCAACCGAGGGTGAGCGGCATCACCGTCGGCGCAGGCGGGCGACCGCGAGGACCGTCAGCACCCCGGCCACGGTCGCCAACGCCAGGGCCAGCGCCAACAACGGCGGGTAGTAGCTGATCGACGTGGTGGCGGGCTCGCTGCCCAGCACCGGCGCCACGTCCACGGTGGAACTCGCCGCCAGCCAGCTCACCAGGCAGCCGACCGCGGCCGCCACCGCCAGGCCCAACTCGACCGCGGCCCGCCGCGCCGAGGTCAAGGCCGCCCGCCGGCGTCCGTGCGCTCCTCGATCAGCGGGGTCAGGGCCTCCCGCAGGGCCGCGTGCTTGCGCGCCCAGGCCTGCACCGTGCGCTTACCGGTCAGCCGCAGGCCGATGCCGGTGCGGCCGCGGGGTACCCCGGTGAGCTCGCCCAGCGCGCGGGCCGACTGCCACTTCTCCACGGTGGCGCGATCGGTGTCCGGCGCAGGCGGCGGCGCCTGCTCCTCGAAGTCGGCCGGATCCAGGCCGGCCTGCTTCATGGCGCGGTTGCTCAGGGCATTGCTGCGATTCAGGATCCTGCCGTCGTAATGCCGACGGCCCCCGTCGAGCGGGGCCGGGTACACCTTGACGATCTCGTCGAGGTTCAGCGTCTGGGTGCCCTGACGCAGGTGCGTCCGCGTCAGTTCCACCGAGGTGTGGATCCGGGCGGCCTTGACCTGCAGCGCGACGAAGCCCGTCACCAGCACCAGGAACGCGATCGGCACCACCCACTGCACACCGGCGCCGCTGCTCAGCTGGATCGCCAGCATTGCGCCCGCGGCCACGGGCCCGGCCAGCAGCCACGCCCAACTCGCGCCGTTCTCGGCGAACAGGATCTCCTCGGTAGGGTCGTCCAGCTCAGCCATCAATGTCCTCCGTCCGGGTCGCCGCGGGCGTGAACCATCCGGTCGCCGCGGGCCTGCGCAGCAGCATGACCGCGACGATCAGCGGCAGCATCGACAGCAGGGCGATCATGTTGGTGCCGACCAGCAGCGACAGCACCGCGACCAGCACGATGCCGGCCAGCGACAGCGCCACCGTCGCGCGGCGGAACCGCTCGTCGCGGGTGCGGGTCTTGCTGGCGACGAAGGCCAGCGCAAGCCCGGCCACCAGGCAGAACACCCCGGCCCCGCGGTGCAGCGTCAGGTAGTCGTTCAACGCCTCGTCGGACATCGACTCGTCGGCCACCGACCGCACCGTCTCGAACTTCAGGGTGATCGACATCAGGCCGCCGAAGATCAGCAGCACCGCGCCGCCCAGCACCAGCCAGACACCGACATCGACAACGCGGGGACGCGCCTGTGGATCAGTCATCGCCGGTCAGCCTAGCGCGGGCCTCACCGCGTGAAGTAGGCGTGCGAATCCCGGCGATGCAGCAGATAGATGCCGCCGGCCGTCAGCACCGCGCCGAAGATCCCGGTCACCGCGTAGATCAGCGCGCCGGTCTCGGAGCGCTCCGTGACGAACAGGTTCACCGCCACGTACATGATCGAACTCAGTCCCCCGGCGGTCAGCACGGTGCGGGCCCAGCGGTACCCGGCGCGCATCAGCACCAGGAACGTGACGACGACCGCGACGAGAATGATCACCACGAACACCGCCGCGGCGATGACGATCGGCACCCCGGTCGGCGCGGTCGCGATGTCGGTGAGGAAACCGACCACCAGCAGCGACAGCGCCGCCACCCACAACCAGAAAGCGGTGTCGACGTCCTCGGGACGACTCGGCGTCGTCACGCCAGCCAACCGGCGACATCGGCCGCCCAGTAGGTCAACACGATGTCCGCACCGGCGCGGCGGATGCTGATCAGCGACTCGAGGGCCGCGGCCGGACCGTCCACCCAACCGTTGGCGGCCGCGGCGGAGATCATCGAGTACTCCCCCGAGACCTGGTAGGCCGCCACCGGGACCGGCGACACCTCGGCGGCCGCGGCCACCACGTCCAAGTAGGCCATCGCCGGTTTCACCATCACCATGTCGGCGCCCTCGGCGATGTCGAGTTCGATCTCGTGCACCGCCTCGCGGCCGTTGCCGGCGTCCTGCTGGTAGGTGCGCCGATCCCCGGACAGGCTCGAGCCCACGGCCTCCCGGAATGGTCCGTAGAACGCCGAGGCGAACTTGGCCGCGTAGGCCAGGATGACGACTTCCGTGTGCCCGGCGGCGTCGAGTCCGTCGCGGATGGCCCCCACCTGACCGTCCATCATGCCGCTGGGCCCCACCACGTGGGCACCCGAGTCGGCTTGGGCCACCGCGAGTTTCACGTACTGCTCGTTAGTGGCGTCGTTGTCGACGCGGCCCGCGGCGTCCAGGACGCCGCAGTGGCCGTGATCGGTGAACTCGTCGAGGCAGGTGTCGGCCATCAGCACGGTGGCATCGCCGAGATCCGCGGCCAGGTCCCGCAGGGCCACGTTCAGGATGCCGTCGGCGTGCGCCCCCACCGACCCGGCGGCGTCCTTGTCCTCGTCGCGCGGGACCCCGAACAACATCAGGCCCCCGACGCCGGCGTCGACCGCGGCGGCGGCCGCCGCGCGCAGCGAGTCGCGGGTGTGCTGCACCACCCCGGGCATCGAAGCGATGGGCCGCGGTGCGTCGATGCCGTCGGCGACGAACATCGGCAACACCAAATGTCTTGGCTCCAGCGAGGTTTCGGCAACCAGACGGCGCAGCGCCGGCGTCGACCGCAGTCGGCGCGGACGCACCCGGGGGTAGCTCATGCGTCTCCTGACGAGCGCGCTAGCGCCGGCGGCTCTTCTTACGCGGCGGCGGCAGCGCACCCTCGGCGCGCAACCGGGCGGCGTGTTCGGCCAGCGCCTCGACCAGCGGTCCCACCGCGGCGGTCTCGGGCTGCACGTCCACCCGCAGGCCGAACTCCGTGGCCGTCTCGGCGGTCTTGGGCCCGATGCACGCAACGATGGTGCGGGCGTGCGGCTTTCCCGCGATGCCGACCAGGTTGCGGACCGTCGAGCTGGAGGTGAAGCAGACCGCGTCGAAACCACCGGTCTTGATCAGCTCGCGGGTCTGCGCCGGCGGCGGGGCGGCCCGCACCGTGCGGTAGGCCGTCACGTCCTCGATCTCCCAGCCCCGCTCGCGTAGGCCCTCGGCCAGCGTTTCGGTGGCAATGTCGGCGCGCGGCAACAACACCCGGTTCACCGGATCGAAAACGTCGTCGTACGGCGGGAAGTCGTCGAGCAGGCCCAGCGAGGACTGCTCACCCGAGGGCACCAGCTCGGGGCTGATCCCGAACGCGCGCACCCGATCCGCGGTGGCCTCGCCCACGCAGGCGATCTTCACGCCGGAGAACGCGCGGGCGTCCAGACCGAACTCGCCGAACTTCTCCCAGACGGCGCGCACCGCGTTGGTGGAGGTGAACACCACCCACTGGTAGCGACCGTCGACCAGGCCCTTGACCGCGCGCTCCATCTGCGCGGGGCTGCGCGGCGGCTCGACGGCGATGGTCGGCACCTCGACGGGGGTGGCCCCGTGGGTGACCAGACGGTCGCTCATCTCCCCGGCCTGCTCCTTGGTGCGCGGCACCAGCACGGTCCAGCCGTACAGCGCCCGGCTCTCCCACCAGTTCAGCTTGGCGCGGTGCGCCACGGTGCGGCCGATGGTGACCACGAGCGGACCGGTGAGCGGACCGGCCGGATCGGTGCCGCCGATGGCGGCCCGGTCGGTCAGCCCCGACAGCACGGTTTCCACGCTGCGCTGCGCGCAGGTGGTGCCCTGCGCGGTGACCACGCAGGGGGTGTTCTCGGCCAGGCCGAACTCGATCAGCGTGCGCGCCGAATCCGCCAGGTGCTGCGGGGTGGCGTGCAGGATCAGCGGTCCCGGCGCCGCGGCCAGCGCGGCCCAGTCGACCTCGGGGGCGCGCACGTCGGCGACAGTGTGCGAGGAGCCCAGCGGCAGCCCGGCGTAGGTGGGTACCGCGGTGGACGCCGGCAGGCCCGGGATGATCTCGAAGACCATCTGCGCCTTGGCAACGGCGTTGACCTCGGCCAGCACCGAATCGACCGACAGCGGGTCACCGGCGACCAACCGGAGGACGTCGACGCCGGTCTTGGCCTCGCTGATCAGGGTCTTGGCGACCTCGGCCGGATCGCCGAGCGCGGGCCGGATGTCCGGTCCGATCTTCACCACCGGCGGCGCGGTCTCGTCCTTGGCCGGTGCCTGACCGTTCTTCTCGGGAGATCCCTTGGGTTCGGGAGCCGGTGCGGGTCCCACCGCGGGCGGCAACTCCAACCCCACCACCGACAGCACCGGATCCGGCACATCGGGGTCGGTGAAGACCAGTGCGGCGTTGACCAGCACGCCCCGAGCCCGCGTCGTCAGCAGGCCCGGATCACCCGGACCCGAGCCGACGAACATGATGCGCCCCGGCTTCGGCTTACGCCCTCGAGTCATCTGCAAACTCCTGCCCTTCCAGGCTTCGTGGCCGTCAGTGACCCAACAGTTCGCGCGCACCCAGCTCGAATAACTCCTCGGTCACCGAGAGCCCCAGCTCCCGTGCCCGATCGGCAGGCCCGATACCGGACGCGCGGATCACGTCGGATCCGTCCACCGCCGCCACGCAACCGCGCAACGACAGTTCGTCGAAGACGTTGCCGTCCTCATCGATCGACTCGACCACTTCCGCGATCGCGCCGACCGGTGCGGAACAACCCGCCTCCATTTCGGCGAGCAGGACACGCTCTGCGGTGATTGCTGCGTGCGTATCGGCGTCGTTCAACTCCGCCAACACTTGCGCCAACGCGGTATCACCGGCACGGCATTCGATCGCCAGAGCCCCCTGAGCCGGTGCCGGCAACATCTGTACCGGCTCCAGCGTTTCGGTGACTGCGTCGAGGCGTCCGATTCGGGAGAGTCCCGCCTTGGCCACCACGATGGCGTCGAGTTCGCCGCTGCTTACCCTGTTCAACCTGGTATCTAGGTTGCCTCGTAGGGGGCGAATTTCCAAACCGAGACCCAGTGCTCTAAGCTGTGCCCCCCGCCGCACGGATGACGTGCCGATCGTGGAGCCGGCCGGCAACTCGCCCAGCACCAGCCCATCGCGTGCCACCAGCGCATCTCGCGGATCTTCGCGGCGCGGGACGGCCGGAATCTGGAACCGGGGGTCGTACGCCGTCGGGATGTCCTTGTAGGAGTGCACGGCGGCGTCGACGCGCCCGTCGGCGATCGCCTCCCGCAGGGCGGCGGTGAACACCCCGACGCCGATCTCGGCGATCGGTGCCGACGAGAGGTCCCCGTCGGTGGCGATGATCACCAGTTCGGCGGGATGTCCGCGTTCGATCAGGGCGTCCCGGATGGTGCCGGCCTGCGTGGTCGCCAACAGGCTGCCGCGGGTGCCGATCCGGATCACGTTGGACTGCGAGGACTGCGAATGTGTTTGCGAGGTACTTTCCAAGCTACTCGGATGGTTCGGTCAGGGGGTCGAGATCCGTTGCCACCAAAGGCAATTCGGTCGCGCCGGCAACCGCGTCGACGGCGGTCGGGTCGAGCTCGAAGAGCTCCCGCAACGCCTCGGCGTAGCTGTCGCCGCCCGGCGCGCTGGCGAGCTGTTTGACCCGGACGGTGGGCGCGTGCAGCAGCTTGTCGACCACCCGTCGCACCGTGCGGGCCACCTCGTCACGGTGCGACGAGTCCAGGCTCGGCAGCCGGTTGTCCAGCCGCAGCAGTTCGGCCTCCACGACGTCGGCGGCGCGTTGTCGCAACGCCGTCACGGTCGGGGTGACCTCGGCCATCCGCTGACCGGCCAGATACGTCGCCAGTTCGGTGGCCACGATCGAGCGGGCCGCATCGGCGTCGGCGGAGGCCGCCCGCGCCGAGGGCTCGCGCTGGATGCGGTCCATGTCGACGACCCAGACGCCCGGCAGGCCGCTGACCGCCGGGTCCACGTCCCGGGGCATCCCGAGGTCGCAGACGACCAACGGGCGCGGGTTGCTGCCACCGCCGTTGCGCTTGGCCAGCGCGTTGTGCATGTCGGCCAGCGAGACCACCGGGCGCACCGCACCGGTGCTGCTGATCACCACGTCGACGTCGACGAGCGCGGCCGGCAGGTCGTCGAGGCTCATCGCGGTGGCCTGCACGCCCTGCTCGCGCAGGTTGGCCGCCAGGCGCTGGGCCCGCGGCACCGACCGGTTGACGACGTGCACGGTGCTGATGCCGGCGCGCACCAGGTGCGCACCCGAGAGGGCGCCCATCGAACCGGCGCCCACCACCGCGGCCGTCCGGCCCGCCAGGCCGCTCAGTCGGCTCTCGGCCATGCCGAGCGCCACGGAGACCACGGAGGCGCCCGCGGCGTCGATCCCGGTCTCGGAGTGCACCCGCTTGCCCACCGAGAGGGCGCGCTGGGAAAGTTCGTGCAGCGTGCGTCCCACGCTGCGGTTGGCCTCGGCGGTCGCGTAGGCGCGGCGCACCTGGCCGAGCACCTGGGCCTCGCCGATCACGGCCGAATCGAGGCCCGAAGCCACCGAGAACAGGTGCTCGACGGCGGCCTCGGCGTAGCGGACGTAGGCGTACTTGGTCAGATCCCCCATCGGCATGCCGGACTGGTCGGCGAGCACCTGGCCGATCGCGGACAGGCCGCCGTGGAACGCCTCGACCACGGCGTAGACCTCGACGCGGTTACAGGTCGAGAGCACCATGGCCTCGCTCACCAGCGGCGACTCGAGCACCCGATCGATGATCTTGGCCTGATCGGACTCATCGGTCGCCAATTGCTCGAGCACGGGCACCGGCGCACTGCGGTGCGACACCCCGAATAGCAGGACGCTCACAGCACCGCCTCAGTCACCAACCGAGCACTCACCCAGCACGCTCCCTTGCCGCTATCAGGTGAAGAAAATACAGCTCATTCTGGCTACAACCGTAGCCGCCCACCTGCGAACTAACCAAATTATCAGGTCTGGCCAGCGACGTCACGGCGCGTCGCGGCGTGCAGCCAGGTCGCGACGCAGCCGCGGCTCGTCGACCTCCCAGTAACTGTGCTCGGCGCCGTCGAGCAGCACCACCGGCAGCCGATCGCCGTACTCGGCGCGCAACGCGGGGTCGCCCGCCGCGGCGGCCTCGTCGACGTCGACGGTGCTCAGCTCGAACTCCAGCTCGGTGGCCAACCCCGCCAACTGCTCGCCGAGGCGATGGCAGATCTCACACCCGGACCGGACCAGCAGGCAGACCTGCGCGGCGCTCATCCGCCGCATTGTGGCACTTGGATAGGGTGACCGGGCAAGTACTCGAAGTACAGGGGGTGTCCGTGTGACAGAGCCGGCAGAACCTCGCACCGACGGCGCCGACGGCGCGTCGCCGCCCATCGCGGGCGCGGCCAGCGCCGAAGCCGCCGTCGAGTCGCTGACCGAGGAATCCGCTGCGCCGCAGCCGCCTCCTGCCGACCTGACCGCCGCGGCCTTCTTCGACGTCGACAACACCATGGTGCACGGGTCCTCGCTGGTGCATTTCGCGCGCGGGCTCGCCGCCCGCAAGTACTTCACCTACCGCGACGTGCTCGGCTTCATCTACGCGCAGGCGAAGTTCCAGCTGACCGGCAAGGAGAACAGCGACGACGTCGCCGAGGGCAAACGCAAGGCGCTGTCGTTCATCGAGGGCCGCACCACCGCGGAGTTGTCCGCCGTCGGCGAGGAGATCTACGAGGAGATCATCGCCGACAAGATCTGGCCCGGCACCCGCGATCTGGCGCAGATGCACCTCGACGCGGGTCAACAGGTGTGGCTGGTCACCGCCACCCCTTACGAGTTGGCCGCGATCATCGCCGACCGGCTGGGCCTGACCGGTGCGCTGGGCACGGTCGCCGAATCGGTCGACGGGGTGTTCACCGGCCGCCTGGTCGGCGAGATCCTGCACGGCGCGGGCAAGGCGCACGCGGTGCGCGCGCTGGCCATCCGGGAGGGCCTCAACCTGCGCCGGTGCACGGCCTACTCGGACAGCTACAACGATGTCCCGATGCTGACGCTGGTGGGCACCGCGGTGGCCATCAACCCCGACGCCGAGTTGCGCGACCTGGCCCGCAAGCGCGGCTGGGAGATCCGTGACTTCCGCACCGCGCGCAAGGCGGCCCGGATCGGGGTGCCGTCGGCGTTGGCCCTCGGCGCGGCCGGCGGGGCGCTGGCCGCGATCGCCTCGCGTCGCCAGGACAACTGAGCTCGACCGGCGGGTTGATAAACTCCGCCGCTGAACACGTCTGTCAATTGCAGAGCAAGGACGCACAGCACCCATGGCAATCGCCGAAGAGATCATCGGGACGCATTACCGCTACCCGGACAAGTTTGTCGTGGGCCGCGAGAAGATCCGCGAATACTCCAGCGCCGTGCTGGACGACCATCCGGCGCACTTCGACGCCGACGCGGCGGCCGAACTCGGCCACCCCTCGGTGATCGCGCCGCTGACCTTCATCGCGGTGGCCGGCCGACGCGTCCAGCTCGAGATGTTCAAGAAGTTCGACGTGGGGATCAACATCGCGCGGGTGATCCACCGCGACCAGAAATTCAAGTTCCACCGGCCGCTGGCCGTCGGCGACGAGCTGTACTTCGACTCCTACCTGGACTCGGTGCTGGAGTCGCACGGCACCGTCATCACCGAGGTGCGCGCCGAGGTCACCGACGGCAACGGCGAGCCGGTGATCACCAGCGTCGTCACCATGATCGGCGAGGCCGCCAACGATTCCGAGGCCAACGAGCAGGTCGCCGCGATCGCCGCGCGCCTGGGCCTGTAGCCCACGGCCGTAGCCCAGCCAGCTCAGCCCAGGAACATGTTCCGGCGGTTGGCCAGCAGCTGATACAGGGTGTGCTGGATGGTCTCGCGCACGTGGTCGGTCAGCTCGAAGGTGACCATCGGATCCTCGGCGGCCGACTCGTCGTAGTCGGCGGTGGGGATCGGCGTGCCGAAGGCGATGTGCCACTTGGACGGCAGCGGCACCAGCCCGGCCGGGCCGGCCAGCGGGAACAGCGGCGTCACCGGGAAATACGGCAGGCCCAGCAGCCGCGCCAGCAGCTTGACGTCGGCGAGCATCGGGTAGATCTCCTCGGACCCGACGATCGAGCACGGGATGATGGGCGCCTTGGTGCGCAGCGCGGCCGACACGAAGCCGCCGCGGCCGAACCGCTGCAGCTTGTAGCGGTCCTTGAAGTGCTTGCCCAGGCCCTTGTAGCCCTCGGGGAACACCGCGGTCAGCTCGCCGCTGTCCAGCAGTCGATGCGCATCGGAGGTGCAGGCCATGGTGTGGCCGGCCTTGCGGGCGGCGTGGCCCAGCACCGGCATGTCGAACACCATGTCGGCGGCCAGCAGCCGCAGGTCCCGGTTGGTCGCGTGGTGGTCGTGCACGGCCACCGAGAGCATCAAACCGTCGAACGGCAGCACCCCGGCGTGATTGGCCACCACCAGCCCCGCGCCCTCAGCCGGCAGGTTCTCCACGCCGCTGACCTCGACCCGGAACCAGGATCGGAAGAACATCCGCAGCAGGGGCAGGAACATCGCCTCGTTGAGGTGCGGGTCGAAGCCGAACTCGTCGACCACGTAGTCGCCGGTGAGGCGCTTGCGGGCGAACTCGGCAAAGCCGGCGATCTTCTGGGCCAACTCGTTGGGCGCCTTGGGTTCCTCGGCCGTCGAGCCGCCACCGGCGCGGTGCGCGTCGATGTCGCGCACCACCGCGGCGATCTCCTCGGCGGTCGCGCGGGTGCCGGGGTCGGCGAGCAACGACGGGTGCCGACGCGCGGCCTCCGCGCGTTGACCCGCCCTTCGCGCAGTTGCTGCACGGCTCGAATTGCCGTGCAGCGGAATCACTTTCGCTTTGGATCCACCCGCCACGCTGCTTACCTTCTCCCCACCCGTTGCCAAGATTTCTAGCTTCCCCACCGCTGCGCGAGTGCCACCGCGCGCTTCTCCGTCGAGAGTACCCACCGCGGATCGATGATCGGGGTCAAACCCCGGCCGCGCACGTAGTCGTCGAACGCCTCGAGGGTCGTCCAATTGGGTTCGTAGCCCAGCTCCGTGCGCATCCGGGTGGTGTCCATGACGCGGCCGTAGGTCATGTAGCGAAGTTGATCGCGGTTGATCTCGGCGCCGCCGGTGGCCTTCAGCAAGGAGTCGACCACCCGCACCCCCACCGAGGGCAGCGGCAACGCCACCCGCCCGGCCCGCCGGATCGCCTGCGACATCATGATGATGCCCTTGGCGCCGATGTTGAAGGTGCCCGCCCGGCCGACGATCGTCGCGCGTTCCAGCGCACCGAGCGCGTCCTGCTCGTGCAGCAGTTGCAGCCGCGCGTCCCGGCCGACGGTGGTCGGCACGACCGGACCCGCCAGATACCGCGAGAGCTGGGTGTCCATCGCCGGACCGATCATGTTGGCCAACCGCAGGATGGACACCGAGATGTCCGGCCGACGCCGGCCCAGCCCGCGGGCATAGCCCTCGATGTCCATGCTGTCGCGGGCGAAGCCCTCGCCCAGCGGCCGCCGGCTGGTGGTGTCCTCGGTGAACATCACCGGGTCGAACGCGCTCGACCCGTACACCTCCGAGGTCGACTTGAGCACCACGGTGCGCACGGTCGGCGCCTTCTGACAGGCCGCGAACAACTGCATCGCGCCCATCACGTTCAATTCCTTGAGCGTGGCCCGGCCGCCGCTGCGCGGCGCGTACGACGCGGCCGCGGCATGCACCACGGTGTCCACGTCGCCGTTGCGAATGACCTTGGCGATGAACGGATTCCGGATGTCGGCCCGCACGAACTCGGCGCGCCCCATCCGGCGCAGCAGATCCTTGCTGGGCGTGACGGCATCGACCGCGATGACGCGGTCGATGTCCGGATTGGCCGCCAGTCGGGCCGTCAGGAACCCGCCGAGAAAACGGCAGGCCCCCGTGACCAGAACGACCTTTGGATGCGCGGCGCTCCCCGTCTCGTCCGAATCCATCCAGTCAGGCTACCGGCCGATACGGCCCGCAGCATGCCGGCGGACGAACGCGGTCGCCTACTTGCCGAGTTTTCTACGCTGCACGCGGGTGCGGCGAAGCAACTTGCGGTGCTTCTTCTTCGACATACGCTTACGCCGCTTCTTGATGACTGAACCCATGTACTCCGCTACCTACCGATGCCTCGACACGACTTAACCCGGCCACCTTACCGAAGTCGGCCGGATTAACCGAAAACGGGGCCCGTGCCAGGTGCGGCACGGTCCCGTCAGCCCGCGTCGAAGTACGAGGTCTCCAACAGGTCGTGCACCGCCTTGGCGTGCACCCGGAACGATCGGCCCACGCGGACGGCGGGCAGTTCACCGTTGTGAACCAGCCGATACACCGTCATCTTGCTGACCCGCATGAGCGAGGCGACCTCGGCGACAGTGAGGAACTGCGCCTTGGCCGGCTGCCCTTCCGCGGATCCCGAATTCCCAGCGTCCCGCTTCGCACTAACCGAGTCCCGAGCCGATGGCCCGTTCATAGACGTCATCGCAACCCAATCAATCAGGCACGGCCGGCTCCAGCGGCTTCCCCTCCGCTGGAACGAACACGTGCATACACCGAGGAGAATAGCGGGACTGATGGGGTTGCTGCGACGGGTGTGGGGTAATCAGTGGAAATTCGGTGAATTACTCTGTTGTGATTCCTAACTGCTCAGAGCGTGTTTTTGCGGCGAAGACGGCGTCGGCGACGGTGGCCCGCAAACCTCCCCGCTCGAGCTCGCGCAGACCGGCCGCGGTGGTCCCGCCGGGGGACGTCACGGTCGCGCGGAGCTGGGCCGCAGTGGTATCCACCCCGGCCGGTACCGCGCCGTCCGCGTCGGGCCGACGGGCGTTGTCCAGCCGGTCCAGCAACATCGCCGCCGAGCCGGCCATGGTCTGCACCACCAGATCGGTGGCCACCGGTCGCGACAGGCCCGCGGCGACGCCGGCGTCGACCATCGCCTCGACCATCAAGAAAAAGTAGGCCGGCCCCGAGCCCGACACCGCCGTCACCGCATCCATCTGAGTTTCGGCGACCGTGAGCACCCCGCCCACGCAATCGAAGAGATCGGCGACGCCCTTGAGTTGCTCGGGCGTCACGAACCGGCCCTTGGCCAACGCGCTGATGCCGGCGCCGACCAGAGCGGGCGTGTTGGGCATCACCCGGACCACCGGGGACCCGGCCGGCAGCTTGGCCTCGAACAGGCTTGTCGGCACGCCCGCGGCGACGCTGACGAACACCTGCTCGGCGCTGTCGGACTCGGCCTTGGCCGCGGCCTCGGCGACCTCGTCGAGGATCTGCTCGACGTCGGTGGGCTTGACTGCGATGACCACGAAGTTGGCGTGCTCGGCGGCATCGCCGACCGCGGCCACCTGCACCGAATAGGTCTCCGCGAGGTACTTGGCGCGGTCGGGCATCCGTTCCGAGACCACGAGGTCCTTCACCTGCCGACCGGAGCGCAACAGCCCCGCCAACAAGGCCTCACCCATGCTTCCGCCGCCGATGATCGCGATTCTGGCCATGGACGCAAACCCTATATCCGCTCGGCCCACGCGCCGGGACTGCGTCTACGGGCCGTGCCGGGTGGCTTCCCCTGCGCCGGGCGATCTCGGCGCTCTGGGGGCAATCTCAGGACGCGGGGACCATCGCCAGCTGCCGGGTCTGCACCACGATCCGGCCGGTGCTGTCCACCACGAGGTGGTCCTCGTCGAACCAGTCCTGCCCGATCTGCGTCGTGGTGCACATGATCCGCAGCCAGCCGTCGGCGGGCAGGCCGCGCAGGTACGCCGTCAGCTGGATCGTCGGCGCCCATCCCGTCCGCCCGACCCCGTACGTCACCGGCATGGAGATGTCCCCGCACATCAACGCGAACAACACGTCCGGCGCCTCGTCGCGCGGCCGCACCCACAGGCGGGCCACCGGGGCCTGACCGGCCGGCGGCGCCCACAGCTCGGACATGTCCGGCCGGATGTCGCAGCCCGCGGCCAGGTGGTTGATCTCGGCCAGCGGGTGGCCCGGGCCGATCGACTCGATCTCGGCGGGTGGCTCCGGCGGCATCTGCGCCGGCCCCGGGTTGGTCACCAGCAGCGGCGCCGCGTCGTGTTCTGGCTCGGCCAGCGTGACCGAGGTGCGCACGGCCACCCGCTGCCCCTGCACCAGTTCGACGTCGACGAGGCTGACCCGGCGGCCGCGCTTGCGCACCCGGGCCACCAACCGCACCGTCCCGGGGTCCGGCGCGGACAGGAAGCTCGCGGACACCGCTACGGGCGCGTGCCCGGCATCGGTGTCGGCGACCGCCAGGCCGGCGGCCTTCGCGCACAGCGCCAGCATGACCCCGCCGTGGATCTTCGACCCGATGGTCCAGTGCAGGTTCAGCTCGCCGGCGAACACCGCATCGGCGTCGCCGTCGGAGTCGAGGAGTTCGGCCGGGGTCAGCGTCATCGCCCGGGCGAAGGTGGCGGGTCCCGTCATCGCAGCAGGTGGGTGCGGGCGAACTCGAGGGACTCGGTCAGCAACGCCTCACGTTCGGCTTCCGAGCGCGCCGCCGAGGTGGTGACCTCCAGGATCACGTGGCCGCTGAAGTCGCTGGCGGCCAGCATCTGGCACACCTCCGCGGTGGGCTGGGTGCCGCGACCCGGGACCAGATGCTCGTCGGCCGAGGCGCCCTTGCCGTCGCACAGGTGCAGGTGCACCAGGCCCTCGCCCATCCGGCGGGCCATCTCGACGGCGTCGGTGCCGGCGGTGGCGGTGTGCGACAGGTCCAGCGTGTAGTGGGCGTGGTTGCCGTCCAGCGGATCGTAGGACGGCGCGAACGCCGAGATGCCCACGCCGGGCCGGCCGCCGCGCTTGCGCATCCGCTCGATCGAGGACTGCCCGGCCCCGAACAACCGGTCGGCCCGGAACGGGAACATGTTCTCCACGGCCACCAGGATGTCACTGGTGGCCTCGAGCTCGGCGACCTGCGCGCTGAACCCCTCGGCGTAGCGCCGCTGCCACCGGAACGGCGGGTGCACCACCACCGTCTGGGCGCCCAGTTGCTCGGCGGCGCGCACGCTGCGGTCGAGCTTGCTGATCGGATTGGGCCCCCACACCCGCTGCGAGATGAGCAGACACGGCGCGTGCACCGACAGCACGGGCATGTTGTAGCGCTCGGAGAGTTCCTGCACCGCATCGATGTCCTGGCTGACCGTCTCGGCCCACACCATCAATTCGACGCCGTCGTAGCCGAGCCGGGCCGCGTAGTCGAAGGCCGCCTCGGTTCGCAGCGGGTACACCGAGGCGGTCGAGAGACCGACCTTGATCGCGGGGCGCACGGATCGCGGGTGCTAGCTGGCCTGCAGCAGGGCGAGTGGACCGAAGGTCACCAGCGCCCCGACGGCCACGGCGGTCAGCGTGCTGCCAATGTCCTCGGTCTTGCGCACGATCCGCACGCCGACGACCAGGCCGAGGATGACCAGCACGCCCAGCACCAGCGCGATCAGGCTGTTCCACTTCCACAGCTGGTCGAACGCGATGAACAGACCGCCGCCGAAGGCGACGGCGACGATCGACTGCAGCGCGATGCCCGCGCCGCGGAGGAACTTCTGGCCCCGGGTCAGCGGCTCGTCGTCGCCGAGTTCGTCGTCGGCATCCTCGTCGAGGACATCGAGGCCGTCGACGGTGAGGTCGCCGTCGGCGGTGAGGTCATCGAGGTCGTCGAGGTCGCGGACCGCGCCGCGCCGCCGCGCCGCATCGTCGGCGACGCTGTCCCCGCCGAACAGCGCGTCGTCGCTGGACCGCAGGTACGACGCCTCGCCGAGACCCAGGCCGAGGCCCAGTTCGTCGGGTGCGGACTCGTCGAGGTCCGCGGCGAGTTCGGCGTCGGATTCGTCGACGTCGATCGGGTCGGGGCTCATCAGCTCCGCGCCGGCACCGCGGCCCCGCGGCGGCGGCGCCGTGCGGTCGCGCTTGCGCGCCGGCCGCGGGTAGTTGCTGCGTTCCGGCTGGGTCGACGGCCCGCGCCGCGGCAGCGGTTCGGCGGAACGCTGCGGGGCCACCGGCACCTCGGGTTCGGGCTCCTCGGCCTCCTCGACGGGGGCCTCGGCTGGTTCGGGGGGCGCCTCCGTGCCGGATTCCCCGGTGCCGGATTCCCCGGTGCCGGTGTCCTCGGTGGCGCTGTCCTCGGTGGCGCTGTCCTCGGCTTCGGGCTCGGCGTCGTCGGTGACGACGGGGATCTCACCGGTGAGTTCGGCGACGGTCACCGCATCGCTGTTGCCGCGGCGACGACGACGGCGGCCGCCCACCGGCGGCGAGCCGATCGTGCCGTTCTTGGCGAGCAATTCGGCCACCGAGATCGGGCGGGTGCCCGCCTGCCCGTTGTCTGGTCCAGTCATCGTCTGTTGCCTCGCCTGTCCACCGGGGTTTCCACCACTGCGGCTTCGCCGTCGAGTTCGCGCAGGATCACGCCGTCCCGCAACGACTGCGGGGGGCCGTTCTCCGCTTCTCTCGACAGCGCTCGCATGCTTGCCTCCGCCACCAGCGCGCCTGCCGCGGTCTGCGGTGAGCGCTCGGCGCCGACTCCTTCCAGTTCTGCACGGTCAACAGCGGTCATCCTAAAGATGAACGCTGTGAGTTGTCTTCAGACCTCTGGTCCCAGTGTCCTCGTGACTCGCGGTCCGACGCCAGTTCATGTCCCGCAATTACGCAGCATAGCGACCCGCGCCGTTGCGCCCGGTGCGGCGTTCTCGTCTACCGTTGGTCAGGTGGCAGATGGTGTGCATCCCGGCGAGGTCGATCTGGACTTCCCGCGCGAGTGGGTGGAGTTCTTCGACCCCGACAACGACGAGCATGTGATCGCCGCCGACCTCACCTGGCTGCTGTCCCGATGGACCTGCGTCTTCGGCACGCCGGCCTGCCAGGGCACCGTCGAGGGACGGCCGGACGACGGGTGCTGTTCGCACGGCGCCTTCCTGTCCGACGACGACGACCGCGCCCGCCTCGACGACGCCGTCGGACAGCTGACCGCCGAGGACTGGCAGTTCCGGGACAAGGGCCTGGGCCGCAAGGGCTACCTCGAGCTCGACGAGTACGACGACGAGCCCAACTGGCGCACCCGCAAGTACAAGGGCGCCTGCATCTTCCTGAACCGCCCGGGATTTGCCGGGGGCATCGGGTGCGCCCTGCACAGCAAGGCGCTGAAGCTCGGTGTCGAGCCGTTGACCATGAAGCCCGAGGTGTGCTGGCAGCTGCCGATCCGGCGCACCCAGGAATGGGTCACCCGGCCGGACGGTTCGGAGATCCTCAAGACCACGATCACCGAATACGACCGCCGCGGTTGGGGTTCCGGTGGCGCCGACCTGCACTGGTACTGCACGGGCGACCCGGCCGCGCACGTCGGCGTCAAACCTGTCTTCGAGTCCTACGCACCGGAGCTGACCGAACTGCTCGGCGAGAAGGCGTACGGCGAGTTGGCCGCGATGTGCCGGCGCCGCAGCGGCCTGGGCCTGATCGCGGTGCATCCGGCGACCCGCGCCGCCCCCTGACTCAGCGGTCCCGGCCGCTCCGTCGCCGCAGGTCCTCGAACCCGTCGCCGCTGGCCACCCCCAGCTGGTGTTCCTCGGTGAGCATCCGCGAGACCTCGGCGTCGACGGGCCACTGCGACGCGTGCACGGCCGCCAACATCGTGGTGCCGCCGTGCAGATCCAGCTTCCAGGCCGCGACCACCGACATCTGCTCGGCGGCCAGCAGGCGGCTCAGAGAGGTCAGCGAGTAATAGGCAAAGTGATTGCGCGACAACATGTCCCACTCACCGCGGCGCAGGTTTTCGGCCACCGGATCGAACTGCATCAGCAGCACCCCGGCCGGCGCGGTGGCCGCGGCCAACTGCGCGATGGCCGCCCGCTGACCGCGGTCGTGCATGGCGCCGAAGGAGTCGACCACCACATCGGCGGGACCGCCGTAGACGGTGCGCATCCCCATCGCCGTGAGCAGCGGCAGCCAGCTGCCCCCGTGGGCGCCGCCGAAGTGGCGCACCGTCTCACCGCGGAGCAGGTCGGCGGCATCGGCGGTGCGGACCGCCTGGATGACGTCCTCGGCGCGGGTCGGCCCGCGCGGCCGGCACAGTGGCCCGACGGCGGCGTCGGCCTCGTCGGCGCGGGTCGGCAGCTGCGCCAGACCGCAGTCCGGGCACAGCACCAGGGTCAGCCCGTCGTGCGCCAGCACCGGCTGCAGGCCCGCCGAACCACAGGCACGGCAGGCCGATCCCCCGATCTCCACCGCCCAGCTCCCCCACGTCGACACCGGGCGCACACCCTAGCAAAAGTTGCTGAGGGCCGAAATCAGCCTTCCAGCTTGTATCCCAGGCCTCGCACGGTGACCAGCAGCACCGGATTCGCGGGGTTGGACTCGATCTTGGACCGCAGCCGTTTGACGTGCACGTC
>Ga0265293_10006091_pt1 | contig 19582 bp, 17 predicted proteins | sample Munlanlewell138R_FD_192505 | JGI IMG/M metagenome (GOLD analysis project Ga0265293, IMG submission 192505) | Leachate microbial communities from a municipal landfill in Southern Ontario, Canada - Leachate well 138R | ecosystem: Engineered > Solid waste > Landfill > Unclassified | place: Canada... | reverse complement strand
CGCCCGGCGTGATATTGCCCTTGAACTTGATAAGTTAGGCTTTATTCTCCAATCAAGTCACCATGAAGTCGCCGCTGGTCAACATGAAATTAACTTTAAATTCGCCGACGTTGTCACGGCTTGTGATAATGTTCAAACCTTTAAACAAGTCGTCAAAGTTGTCGCCCGTCGTCATAACCTATTCGCCACCTTTATGCCAAAGCCAATCGCCGGGATTTCGGGAAGCGGCATGCACACGAATTGTTCCCTCGCCGATCTTGAAGGTAACAACATCTTCTTCGACGAAAATGATCCTATGAAATTAAGCCTCGTTGCCCGCAAGTGGATTACCGGTATTCTTAATCACACACGCGCCTTTACGTTAATTACGAATCCAACTGTTAACTCCTATAAACGCCTTATTCCGGGTTACGAAGCGCCCGTTTATGCGTGTTGGAGTGACGCGAACCGTAGTTCTTTAATCCGGATTCCCGCCGTGCGTGGTCAAGCTACCCGCGCCGAAATCCGCAGTGTGGATTCATCTGCAAATCCTTATCTTGCCCTGGCCGTCATCCTCATGAGTGGCCTTGAAGGCATTACAAGTGACGCCCCGCTAATCGATTCAGTGACCGATAATATCTACTTATTAACACGCGAACAACGGGAAGCAAAAGGCATCCTTAATGTCCCCGAAAACCTTAAAGACGCGATCAAAGAATTTAAACGTGATCCCTTGATGCTTCTGACGCTTGGTGACCATACCTATAATAAGTATATTCAAGCCAAAGAACAAGAATGGGATGAATACCGCACCTATGTCACGAGTTGGGAAGTCAAAAAATATATTAATTTATAATCATCTACCAATAAGAGTGTAGTTTATTTGCGTTAAAATAAATTGTTAAGTCGAAACCCGAGGAGGTTTTATGTGTGGTATTGTTGGCGGCATTAGTTCGCGAAATGTAAAAGATTATATTATAAAAGGCTTAAAATCATTAGAGTACCGGGGCTATGACTCGGCTGGTATTGCACTACTCCATCCTGATGAAATTAAACTGACCCGTGTGAAAGGTGGGGTTGATTTACTAAGTGAAGCGATTAAAGACGAACCTGATGTCACGATCGGGGTCGGTCATACAAGATGGGCCACCCACGGCGCCCCATCCATCATTAACGCCCATCCCCAAACAAGCATGCATGGTTATTTTTCGGTCGTTCATAACGGCGTGATCGATAACTTCCGTACGCTCAAAGCCCGTCTCATTGATCATGGTTATCACTATAACGGCGATACCGATACCGAAATTGTCGCCAATCTCATTGAACATTATTATCTCAAACACCATAAAGGGCCACTTGAAGCAATTAAATTAGCGCTTCATGATATTCGCGGGAGCTATGCCCTCGCCATCTTATTTAAAAATGACTTCGAACACATCTATTTTGCCAAAATGCGGTCTCCACTCGTCATTGGCCGTGGCGAAAGCGGCATGTATTTGGCAAGTGATTATATGCCGATGGCGAAAGAAGCCAAAGAATTTTACGCTGTGAATGACGGTGAATATGGCTTTTTAACGAAAGACGACCTCGTTCTCTACAACCTCAATAACCCGAATAAACTCCAAGTCACCTACCACGAACGGGAACTTGAACAAATTGATATCGGCCTTGAAGGTTATCCGCACTATATGCTTAAAGAAATCGAAGAATCGACCCAAGTCGTCCGCCGCTTACTCGATTACTATTATGACGGCTCTAAATTTCTTTTTGATGAAAACTTAATGAAAACCGTCTCGAAAGCCCCAAAGCTCGTCTTTATTGCGGCCGGTACGAGCTATCATGCATGTCTCATCGCCCGCCGTTATCTTTTTAATTTTGCAAAAAATGCTGATGTCTTCGTTGCCAGCGAATGGGCGTATTACCCGTATATCACCGATCCTGAATCAGTCTTCGTTTTTGTCAGTCAATCAGGGGAAACTGCCGATTTAATTCGCTGTATTGATATTGTCCGCCAACGCGGGAATACGATTATTACGATTACAAACTCGAAAGGCTCAACTCTTGACCGCTTAAGCGACTTTACACTTCTTCTTTACGCCGGATACGAAGTATCGGTTGCCTCAACAAAAGCTTATACCGCTCAAATAACGCTATTTGCGCTAGTGCTGGCTGCCCTCCGTGATAATCACAACACGATCAGCGACTTCTATAGTGTCATTAAAGCTCAAGAAAAGATTATCGAGAACAAAGAAATGATTCACCAAATTGCCAAAAAGATTGCTAGAGCCCATGACGTCTACTTCCTCGGCCGCGGCCTTGATCATGATGTGGCGCTTGAAGCCTCCCTTAAACTAAAAGAAATCACCTATCTTCATAGTGAGGCCTTCCCTGGCGGTGAACTCAAGCATGGTCCAATTGCCCTCATTAGTCCAGAATCCCCTGTTATTGGTTTTGTAAGTGACCCTTTAACTGCTGACGCGATTCGCTCAAACTTTGAAGAAGTCAAAGCCCGCGGGGCTCATGTCTATGTCATTAGTCCAAAATCGTTATCACGCGATGATGATGCGATTATTGTGCCGACAACCAAAAACTATTTGTCTCCCTTAACCATGGGCATTGTCGGTCAATATTTGGCTTACTACGTCGCCCTTGAACTTGGCACCAACATTGATAAGCCGCGTAATCTTGCCAAATCGGTTACAGTCGAATAATTACTTAATTAAACAAAGAAAAAAGCCACTTAAATGTGGCTTTTTAGTTATTTAGGATGCGATTTATTCAGGCGCACAGCCGTCATCAACACTACACGTCGCATTTGGATCACCGACCATTTCAAGTGGCGAAGCTGCTTGAAAAGCTTTTTCAATCGTTTGAATAAAGAGTTCATCGGGTTGTGCCCCGGCAATGGCGTACTTTTGATCAAAGACAAAGAATGGCACGCCGCGGACCCCAATAAGACGTGCTTCATAGATTTCAGTTTCTACGACGTCTAAATAGCGGTCACTATTGATGACATCAAGTGCTTCTTGCTGATCAAGTCCGACTTGCGCGACTAACCCTAAGAGGGTCCCTTGATCTGCTAAGTTCGCCCCTTTAGTAAAATAGGCATCCATAAACGCTTCGGTTAACGCCCCTTCTTGATTAAAGGTGCGCGCCCATTTTGCTAAGCGGTGGGCGGTAATCGTTTTCATCATCTTTGTTTTTTCTAAATGATAATCAAGGCCATAAGCGGCGGCAAAATCTTTGACGGGATCCATCATCCGCTTTGCGTCACTGATACTGACACGCTTCACTGCCGCGAACGCTTCATAGCCTTCGCCAACTGGATGAAGCGGGGCTTCTGGGTTTAGTTCATATGACTTAAAGATAATTTCAACTTTATCTTTATATTTAAAATCTTTTAAAGCTTGTTCAATTTTACGTTTTCCGATATAACAAAAGGGACAGACAAAATCACTCCATATTTCTATTTTCATCATTTCCTCCTTCGAGTCGTTATCCTTAAATGAGGATCAAGGTAGACTCCTACGAGATATTATCGGTAATAGGTCTATTTCACAACTGATTTGCTTATAGGGGTCTTTCTTTAATCAAAGATATCCGTTTGGTTTGCTTCAAGACTTTGGTAGATTTGATAAGCAAGATTTTTTAGTTTGCGCGGTTCATCTAAAAGGGACCAGATGTCTTCAAGCATCTTGGTCGTATACGGGGTCTTAAGCCACACTTTAAGATAACCTTGACGGCCATACTTTTCAATTAAGTGAGCATGGACATCAGGAAAGATATCGTCAAAGCTGAGGCCAGTTTCTTTTCGATATAAGAGCGCACGTTTAATCACCGTTTTAGCATCACTTTCACGGTCCGCTTCGGCAATGACCATGCCGTAAATCGAGCGCGGAGCACTTTTTGCACTCGCGCGGTGATCTTCAACCGCTTCTTTCATCGTCGTAAGCTCTTCTTTCGAAAAGAAGGACTCGAGGATAGGATCTTTAAAAAGCATCTCGCCACCAATGAGATGATGGGTATTACGATCTTTTAAAAGCCCGAGATCATGAAAGACGGCAATCGTGTAGAGCATATCAGGATTAAGATGGTACGGTTCGCCGATGATAAATGATTTTTTAATGACTGCTTGCACATGATCACGACCATGTGCTTTATCTAGTTGCGTGTAAAGGGGGATGATATGTTGATCGAGATAACTTACTAATTTTTGATTAATATTCATTGAATGAACCTCTATTCATCATTATATTACAACCATTATAATGCGTTAGAGGATGATAAGCACAGTGGAAAAGAGAATAGTATTACGAAAATTGTTGATTAGCAAATACCAGCCCTTTACGATAGATCCTCAATTTTATAGCTAAAATCAAAGGCTTCTATATCGTTGACATTAATGACATAGATCTCCTCAATAATTATCGAGGACATAAAAGGTTTGTGAACAATAAACTTGTTTACTTCAATCTCTGAATCGTTAATAGGAATAAATTTATATATGAAACCTTCATTTTCAATATAATAAACCATTCGGTTTCCAATAGATTCAAATGATTTTATAGAAGTCCAAGTGGCGTCGACATAAAAATAATGTTGCCATTTTTGCTTGGTTGAATTTGAATTGACTTCTTCCTTTTATCATAGTGATAAACGGTGGAACTTTGATAATTCATCGTATATTTGTCACCAAATACAATCCGTTCTTGATCAAGACTATCCCCGAAATGAACGACGGCATAAGCTATGTAACGACTATTATAACCACAACTAACAAGAGAAAGCATGATTCCTAAAGTAAAAATGGATGTTAATATTTTTTTTATCGATAATCCTCATTTCATATTTAGTTAATTAAGACTCATTTTACCATTACCTTTACACTTGTCCAAGTTATAGATTAAAGGTAAAAAACTGTATTTGGCACCTAAAAGAAAATGCTACATCTATGTGTAGCATAATTTTAGTTCATAAATGGCGTCCCGGGAGCGATTCGAACGCCCGACCCACAGCTTAGAAGGCTGTTGCTCTATCCGACTGAGCTACCGGGACACGCAAAACATTTTAGCGTAATTTGAGGTTTCATGCAAATGTTGACATCGTTATCACGCATTTAATTTTTCTAATAGTGCGATTGCGACCTCTTTCGGGATAATTTGCGTTAGTTCTTCAAGAGAAACATGTTTTAAAGCGTCAACGGAGAGGTATGTTTTAAGTAATATATGTTGTCTTTTCTTCCCAAGCCCCTTGATCCCGTCAAGCATACTGGCGTAAGTGGCTTTACTTCGCTTCGCGCGGTGACTCATAATCGCAAAGCGGTGGACCTCTTCTTGCATTGAGGCGAGGAGGGTTAAAAGATTACGCGGTAAGTCTAATGGTTCATCTTTCGTAATGAGACCGCGAGTTTGGTGTTTGTCGTTTTTAACAAGCCCAGCGTAATGGAGCGGAAGCTTTAATGCTGTGACGACCTCCTCCGCAATGCCAAGTTGCCCTTTCCCACCGTCAATAATAAGGAGGTCGGCAAGGGTTTGGTTTTCTTTTACTTTCCGCGTGTAGTGCCGAGTTAAAACTTCTCGAATGTTATTATAGTCATCAAACTTATTCTCACTCGTGATGTTATATTTTCGGTAAAGTTTTTTAAACGGCCGCCCATTAATAAAGGTGACCACGACCCCAATCGCTTCTTCACCTGAAAGATGGGCTATATCAACAAGTTCGATATGACGAGGATAAGGGATATCTAAGACTTTTCCTAATTCGTCAAGGAGTTCGTTTTCAGCATTTAGTTGTTGATGAAAGAGTAAATATTTCGATAATAGTTCACTTGCATTTTGGTAAGTCCGATTTAAGAGTTCGAGGTGTTGGCCGCGGGTAGGTACAATAATCTTTGCCGGATATAGAAGACTTAGTTCTTCCCCGATATACGAACTACCTAAAATGATATTAACGGGGACCAGGCGATGTTCATAGTATTGACCAAGAATCGTTACCACTTGTTCATTAACATCCCCAAAGGCATTAAGTGCTTCAAATTGTTGTGATAACAAAATACCTTTACGGTAGGAAACAACATTAAGACCAATTAAGTCTTCAACGACACTAAAAGCAATCACATCGGCGTCAATCTTACTACTCAGTTCAACGTGTTGTTCCGTGTAAACATGCTTAATCGCATTTACGATCGTTTTATAGTCATTTGCTTTCTCGAAATTAAGCTTACTGCTTTCTTCTTTCATGAGCGCTTCATACCGTCTTAAAGTCGTATTATCTTTACCGTTTAAAAAGGTTAACACTTGACTGCGGACCACTTCTATATCTTCTTCACTCACCTCTTTAAAGCAATACCCAAGACATTGATCAAGGTGATAGTAAAAGCACGGTGTTTTATGGTGGCCTTTACATTTTTTGGTTTTAAAAATCTTATTAATTAAGTCGACAATTTGATACGCCTTTTGACTCGCGGGGAAGGGTCCAAAATAGGTGAGATTCGGATTGGTGGCACGTCTTTCAATACTGACGACAGGATCCCCTACTTTCGTTACGGCAATATAAGGATAATGACTGTCATCTTTCAGCATGATGTTATAACGTGGATAATGGGTTTGGATCAGTTTTAACTCTAAAATAAACGCTTCTTTTTCACTATTGGTGACAATTGTTTCAAAACGGACAATATGTTTGACCATCGCCCGTACTTTCCCGACTTGAGGCCGGGTAAAATATTGGCTCACGCGCGCTTTTAAGTTTTTCGCTTTACCTATATATATAATCTTCCCATGTTTATCAAACATCAAATAGACACCTGGTTTGGTGTTTAAATTATCAATTAAAAAGCTTAGTTCTTGGTTCATTATTCAAAATAGACGATCGTTGCCCCACCTTGACCGTCAAATTGTCCTCCGGGGGTAAACTTTGTAACATAATTCACAGTTTTTAGATACTCATGAATCGCGCGCCGTAAGGTGCCGGTGCCAAAGCCGTGAATAATCCGGACACTTGGGTAACGCTTCAGTAAAGCACGATCAAGATACGGCCGAATCGCATTTAAGGCTTCGTCGACCCGCATCCCAATGACATTAATTTCCGGTTTCACTTGATCGACTTTCGCGTCAAAATCAGTTACCACCACCGGCTTAACGGTTTCTTTCGGCCGTTTGGTCGCCATCTTTAATTCTTGTTTGGTCGCTTTAAGATGTTTGCCACTTCGAAGCATAATCGTATATTGATCATTTCTAAATTGGGTTATTTCGCCGCGCATATGAAGACTTTTAATCTCGACAAAATCGCCGATTTCAAAATCATCTTCACTATCCGCGTTTAATTCTTCTTCTTTTTCTAGTAAATTAGCGACTTCTTTGCGGAGTTCAATCATTTCATGTGCTTTGCCGCCGGTTTGAAGTGCACCCTTGACTAATTGGTCAAGCGTTTTAAGGGCTTCTCCAATTTCTTCCTTCAGCCGTTCATTCCGTTCGGCACTAAATTTATTTTTTTCATCCAGCATGCGCGATAATTCTTTATTAAGTGCTGCTTCTTTTTCTTTGACGGTTTGTTTTTCTTGATTGAGTGCTATTTTTTCTTTCTCAAGTAGCGAAATCTCATAACGTAATTTACCGATCGTCGTTTCAAAATCATACACCCCTTTACTGAGGTAACGATTCGCTTCTTCAATTACGGTTTTAGGAATACCAAAGCGTTTGGCGACGACGAGTCCATAGGAACGGCCGGGAACATTCTCGTGATATTGATAAAGTGGCGATAACTTTTGTTCATCAAACGCCATCGAGGCATTAATGATGCCTTCACTCTTGTAGGCAAATTCTTTGAGGCGACTATAGTGACTTGAGATAACGGCACTGATGTGGTGATTAAGTAGATATGCAGTAATTGCCAGGGCGAGCGCTTCGCCTTCTTCAGGACTTGTCCCAGTGGCAAGTTCATCGAGAAGCACTAAGTCGTCTGTTGTCGCTTGATCAAGAATTTGACCAATGCGCTTGACATGACTACTAAAAGTTGACAGATTTTGGCTAAGGCTTTGTTCGTCACCAATGCTCGCGTGAACGTTATGATAAAAATATAAACGGGGCGGCGTACTAACCGGTAACATTAGTCCACTTTTTGCCATTAAGACGAGTAATCCCATCGTTTTTAAAGCGACCGTTTTCCCGCCGGCGTTTGGTCCGCTAATGACGATAATATATTGGGTGTCACTCAGGTTAAAGGTATTTGGGACGACCACCGCCGGATCAATTAGGGGATGACGGGCTTCATGAAAAAAGAGGCCAAGGGTTGACTGAAAAGTAGGAATAAGACCGTTGATTTTTTGTCCATATTGTGCCTTAGCAAAAATTAAATCAATTTCAGCAAGGAGTATATTATTATTTAATATTTGTGATTCGTAACCGAGTACTTCCGTCGTTAAAGCCCGCAAAATCGTATTAATTTCAATGATTTCATCATTTTGATAACTAATCAGCGTATTATTAAAGGCAGCGATTTCACTTGGCTCAATAAAGATCGTTTGTCCTGAATTAGAAATATCATAGATGATGCCATCGACCTTATTCTTATGGACGGTTTTCACTGGGATGACGAAGTGACCTTCCCGTTTTGTAATGAGGGGCTCAGCCAAGATCGATCCGTAACGAGATAAAAGACTATTCGCTGCTTTCGTCAAGCGGTCTTCACTTGATGCAATGCTTTTCCGAATCCGCGCGAGATTACTACTCGCCGTATCTTTAACAAGTAGATTAGGGGTAATAACCTTTTCGATCGCTTTTGCTAAAAAGGATAAATCAAGTTCACGGCCAAGCATATTTTTTAATAAAGGGGCACCACTGAGTTTATCTTTTAAGTACTGATCCACTTTCATCATGTTTAAAATATCCGCACTTATGAGATAAAAGTCATGTGGGGTTAAGATATTTCCTCTTTTCCCCGAATCAATAATGGGACTAAGGTCATGACTTTGACTGAGTGGCAGGGCACCAAAGCGCGTTAAGATGACATCGGCTTCACTCACCAGGGCGAGGGCCGCTTCTGCTTCTTCACGCGTCTCATAACTCGTTATTTGACTTGCGAAAATTCCGCCGCGTTCCGTCTTCGTAAAGTACTTTACTTGTTCGACAATTTTACTAAATTCGAGGAGTTCATAAATATTCATGCCTCTATTTTATCATTAATGATAACAATCGGGTAAATAATGTAATTAGCATGAACGTATGTTAAAATATGACTATGATAGAAACGAAATTAGAAATCCCGCGCCACGCTTTAAATCACGTACTTTCAAAGATAAACTTACCGCTTCATCAAAATACGGGCGCCTACATTCTTTTTCATTTTCGAAACAATCAAGAAGAATTAATCATCTACGATAATACAAAGAATAAACCGTACAAAGGGATCTATCGCGGAGATACTTATCTTACGCTTTTAAAGTCGTACATCACATCCTCAAATAGCGTCGAGAGCGGGACTGTCGCTACTAAGATTCCGTTACCCCATATTGGGAGTGATGAAGTTGGATTTGGCGACTTTTTTGGTCCTCTTGTTGTGGTAAGCGCATATGTTGATGACACGATTGCGAGTAAACTTGCGCCCTATGATATTCAAGACTCCAAGAAAATGGATGATCAAAAAATAAGAATGATGGGTGCCGCACTTATTAACCTTGTCCCGCACGCCAAAAACATTGTCCTCAATCCAAAATATAATGAACTTATTAGCGCTGGCTACAATATGAATAAAATTAAAGCTATGCTTCATCAAAATGTACTGCTTACCTTGGCCCGTAAACAAAACTATAGCGGTGGCCTCTATCTTGATAAATTCACCTCAGATAAACTTTATCAGACATATATAAGAGGGATGACACAAGGTGATGTTATTCTTCTGGCCGACGGTGAGCGTAATAGTTTTGCGATTGCAACTGCCAGTGTCCTCGCCCGCTATTATTTTCTTTTAGAAATGGCCGCCTTAAATAATCGCTTTCATACGACGATTCCGCTCGGGGCAGGTGCCATCGTTGACCAATTTGCCCGTGATTTTTTAAAGAAAAATGGCCCAAGTAACCTTCGGGCCATTACTAAACATAATTTTCGAAATTTTAAAGATCTTTTTCCAGACGCTTAATCACATTTTCATAATACGCGGGTAGTGGGGCGCTCACATCAATCATTTGACCTGTATATGGATGCGGGAAGACAAGTCGTGCAGCATGAAGTAATTGCCCTTCTTTATAGAGTTTTAAATTATTAGTCCCATAAAGGCGATCACCGACAACCGGGGTATTTAAAAATTCCATATGGGCGCGAATTTGGTGGGTCCGTCCCGTATCAAGTTCAACATCTAAAAGCATATAACCTTCATAACGGGCACGTACTTTAAAATGTGTTATCGCTAGTTTACCAGTACTTGGGGTATTTTCCATTTTTTGGTAGTTCTTTTTGCTACGGGCCAAATAGGTTTTAATCACCCCAGCATCTTCGTGAAGGGCGCCAACAACAAGCGCTAAATAGTGGCGCTTCATCTTGCGGTCTTTTAATAGCTTTGCCACCTTTGTATGAACATCATTATTTTTACAGACGACAAGGAGGCCACTGGTTTCTTTGTCGAGCCGATGGACAATGCCTGGACGAAACGCACCATTAATATCGCTTAATGGTCCTTGGCGGGCAATAAGAGCATGACCAAAGCTTGGATGAACGACTAAACCGGCGGGCTTATTAATCACAAGTAAATACTCATCTTCATAAAGAATATCAAGTTTCATTTCATAAGGAACAAGGTCATCAGTGGTCATTGAAACATCCGAATAAGTCACCGTTTCGCCACCACTTACTTTGTAACTCGCTTTAAGCGCGAGCTCGCCGCGAAGGACAAGTTCTTCTTTAATTGACTTTTGCACTTGGGCACGGGGAAGGCCTAAAAGCTCAGCGAGCACAACATCAATCCGTTTCCCTTTTTCACTTTCGGGAATTAAAATCGTTTTATTCATGGGTTTCACCTTCTTTTGGCGCTTTCGGTTTGATAATTTTATAATCTTCAAGAATCATAATCGTCGCTAAACTTAAGATACCAAGAGTAACACAAATATCGGCGACATTAAAGATTGGGAAATGATAATTCCCAAATTGGAAGTGAATAAAATCCACCACCCCTTCAGTCCCGAGGAGGGCCTTGTAGAAAGCGCGGTCAATAAAATTACCCCACGCCCCGGCTAAAATAACGGCTAAGAGAATCTTCTTGAGCGATGAAAGTTGCTTGCGGTAGTAAATGCGGATGCCAATAACGACTGAACCAACGACCGCACTGATAACGGCGAGTAATGGCATATTACCGCTAAATAAACTCCAAGCGGCCCCTGTATTACGGACATAAGTTAAATGGAGAAAGTTAGGAATAAGAGTGAGTTGCCATTGCGCGTTATAGGCCCACATTTTGGTCCCTTGATCAAGGATTAAAAGCGGGATTAAAAGCCAGGTCCAAGAGAAAAAGAAGGTTTTTAAAAGCGTTTTAAATTTATTCATAGGTTTTAACCACGGCCGCACAGCGAGCACAAAGTTCATGGTCACCAACCGACACGAGTTCATCATGATAATTCCAGCATCGTGGGCATTTATGACCTTGATGTTTTTTAACTTCGAAGCGACTGCCAAGCGTGACATCGCTTACGATAAAGAGCCGTGATAATTCAGCTTTATCCAGTTGCTTAATATTTTGTTCAAGCGATTGATAGTTTTCATTAATGGTGAGCGACCCTTCTTGACTGCTGCCAAGTAAGGCGGCTTTGCGTGCATTTTCGATGACGGCATTGGCTTCACTGCGGACATCAAGGAAATGGTCAAAGCTTTCGACGGCGCTTTCGTCATACGGAAGGACCCTTGGGAAACTTAAAAGATGCACACTTGCTTGGCGGGTAAGGGTTGGGAAGAATGTGTAAATTTCTTCAGCGGTAAACGCTAAGATGGGGGCAATAAGCGGTAATAACGTTTTTGTAATCGTGTAAAGCGTCGTGACCACACTTTGGCGGCGTGGGCTATCTTTAGCTTCACAGTAGAGAATATCTTTTGTGATGTCGAGATAAAAACTACTTAACTCATTCGTGACAAAATTCATGAGGTAAGTTAAAGCACTGCCAAAATCATAATCATTATAAGAAGCAACCATCTTCGCAACGACTTTTTTAAGTTTTTCGATCATCCATGTATCGACAAGGGCAGTTGGGGCTTTTTCTAAAGCCATTAATTCTTCAGCACTTTCGTCAACACTTGGGAGATTACCTAACATGAATTTAAAGGTATTACGAATCTTGCGGTACGTTTCACTTGTTTGTTTTAAAAGATCAACGCTTAAACGGGCGTCTTCTTGATAATCAATACTAGCACTCCATAGTCTTAAAATATCCGCGCCATATTCATTGGCTAATTTACTTGGATCAAGGGTATTCCCTTTTGATTTCGACATTTTTTCGCCCTTTTCATCGACTACAAAGCCGTGGGTGACCACTGTCTTATAAGGACTTTTACCGACTGCAGCAACACTGGTCGTTAATGAACTATTAAACCAACCACGATATTGATCATTCCCTTCAAGATAAAGATCAGCCGGGAACGGTAAACCGTGTTTATTAAGGGTATGATAGGCACTCGTGCCACTATCAAACCAGACGTCCATAATATCAACTTCTTTGGTGTAGTTTCCGTTTGGAGAAAGGGGGTTATGATAGCCTTCTGGTAAAAAGAAACGCGCATCTTTTTCAAACCAAATATTCGAACCATGTTCACGGATTAAAGCGATAATATGGTCAAAAACAGCTTCTTCAATAATCGGAGTACCATCTTCATGATAAAGAATGGGGATTGGGACACCCCACACCCGTTGCCGACTAATTGTCCAATCACCGCGATCACGAATCATATTTGAAATCCGGCCTTCACCCCAACTTGGATACCATTTCACCTTCGTGACTTCGTTTAAAAGCTGTTCACGAATCGGATTAATCGAGGCAAACCATTGCGGCGTCGCCCGGAAGATAAGCGGTTTATTCGTCCGCCAGTCATGCGGGTAACTATGCGTAATTTTCGTATGGGCTAATAACGCTCCGACTTTTTGGAGGTCTTCTAAAATAATCGGATTAGCGTTTAAGTAAAATAGATTTTCATAAGGACCCGCTTCAGCGGTAAAGACCCCACGTTCATTAACGGGGCATAAAACGTCAAGACCATATTTTTGCCCAACGATAAAGTCCTCCATCCCGTGACCAGGGGCAGTATGCACGGCTCCGGTTCCAGTTTCACTCGTGACATGATCACCATTAATGACAAGCGAGTTACGGTCAAATAAAGGGTGTTTAGTTTCGATTAAATCAAGTTCACTTCCTTTAAAAGTTTTAAGGAGATTAAAGGTAAGATTCGTTTCTTTGGCGACTTGGTCAACAAGTTCTGGCAGTAAGATGACTTGACCGACCGCACTATCATAAAGACCATAAGTAAAGCGTGGATGAACTGAAATCGCGAGGTTCGCAGGAAGGGTCCATGGGGTTGTGGTCCAAATAACAAACTTGACGCCAGGAGCGATCACGCGATTTCCTTTAGTAACCGTAAACGCGACATAGATCGCGTCACTTGTCACATCTTGGTATTCAATTTCAGCTTCCGCCAGCGCGGTTTCGCTACTTGGTGACCAATGGACTGGTTTAAGACCGCGATAAATAAGACCTTTTAACGCCATCATTTTGAAAACTTCAAGTTCACTTGCTTCAAAGTCTTTGGTCAGAGTTAAATAGGCATTATCATAGTCGCCGACAATCCCAAGCCGTTTAATTTGGGCTTTTTGCATCTCGACTTGCTTGTAAGCATATGCTTCACATAGTTCACGGAAGGCCGCGACGCTCATTTCTTTACGGTTCACGCCACTCTTGGTCACTTGGTTTTCAATCGGTAAACCATGCGTATCCCAACCAAAGATAAAAGGCGTCTTATAGCCTTGCATGCTTTTCATCCGCACGACAAAATCTTTAAGGTTGCGATTAAGCATATGGCCACTATGGATGCTCCCATTTGCATACGGGGGCCCATCATGGAGAACGAAGAAAGGTTTGCCTTCGTTTTGTTTGAGCATTAATTGATATAAGTCAATCTCTTGCCACCGCTTTAAAATTAACGGCTCTTTTTGCGTCAAGTTCCCGCGCATTTCAAAACCAGTTTTTGGCATAAGTAAGGTATTTTTAAGTTCGATCATCTTGCTTCTCCTTTAATAAAAAAAGTCTAGGATAGGACGCATTACCGTGGTACCACCTATCTTCTAGACATGCTAGCGCTCAAGTCCTCATAACGGGAGGTTTAGCCGAGCATCACTACTAAACGTTCATGATGCCACTCAGAAGGGATAATTAAGAGGGATCATTCTAAGGCTTGCACCAACTCCTTAGTCGCTAACAATGAGACCATCCTAATCGTGTCTTCGTCCGATTTCGTTCCTATTATACACAAATTGTATAATATGTGATTAATTTTCTTCTTTATCTTCTAATTCTTTAAGGAAAACAGGGAGGAAGTCATCATCTTCTTCAACCGCTGGTTCGATTTTTGTCCGGGTCGGGTTCGCCGGTTTATCTAAACTTGGCGTACTGGTGAAATCATATTGCTCTTCAAAATCACTCGCAATGACACTCACAATAATCGAATCTTCTAAGTATTCATTAAGAGCGACCCCAAATTTAACGTCAAGATTTGAGCCGCTTGTTTCAACAATCTCATTGACCGTTTCTTGCGCTTCAAAAAGCGAAACATTCGAGCCGCAAGTCACGGCAATAATCGCTTTCCGGGCCCCTTGTAAACTGGCTTCAAGTAGGGGCGAATTAATTGCCGTTTGGGCAGCGTCTTTGGCTTTCGTTTTGCCTTTGCCCATGCCAAAGCCAATGAGGGCAATACCGCTATTACTAAGGGTGTTCCGGACATCGGCAAAGTCAAGATTAATAACAGCGGGTACAAGAATGAGATCGACAACGGTTTTGACGCTTTGCGCTAACACTTTATCGCTTTCGCCAAAGGCTTGAGCAATCGGTAAGTTCCCGCCAGTAATGAGGAGTTTATCATTACTAACAACGATAATTGAATCAACGATTTCTTTTAAATTATTAAGTCCTTCAACGCTATTGGCGATCCGCCGTTTGCCTTCAAAGGTAAAGGGCCGGGTGACAATGGCAATCGTTAAGGCGCCTGCTTCTTTGGCAATTTCGGCAATAATAGGTGCGGCCCCAGTGCCGGTTCCGCCGCCCATCCCGGCTGCAATAAAGACGAGATCTGCGCCGGTAACGATTTTTTCAATTTCTTTGCGACTGGCTTCTGCTGCTTTGCGGCCAACAATAGGTTCACCCCCGGCACCGAGACCATGGGTAAATTCTTCACCAAGGACGATGCGGTTTTTAGCTTTCGAGGTGGCTAACGCTTGTTTATCGGTGTTCGCGACCCAAAAGGAAACACTATCAATTTGGTCATCAATCATGCGGTTGACAGCGTTATTTCCAGCGCCTCCAACGCCAATGACCACAATACGGGCAACGGGCTCAAAATTATCTAAATCTTGTGTTCCAATCATACCTTAACTCCTTGTTAGTGACCCAATACTCATCTTTTCATCACCGATATCTTGGGTATATTTCGTAAATGCTTTTATGAGACCTAAATTAACAGCGTAGCATAAGTCACGGGCGCCAATTGTATCGAGTTTAACGATGTATTTATCGGGAAATGATTTATCACTGGCAATTACCGATTCATAGTTGTAGATGGCACTTCCGCCACCGACAAAGAGGAGCGGATATTTATTAAGCGACGGGATATTTTGCGTTTTACCAACAACTTTAATTTCATTGATGACTTTTTGGAGGTGGGTTTCCAGAAATTCTTTACACGTTAAGTAAATATCACTCAAATATATTTTTGTTTGTTCGCCTTTTTCGTTAATGCCCTCCGCTAAAGGGAAATTAATATTCATGCTGCGGTTATCTAGCCCGAAGTCTTTTTTAAGACGTTCCGCTTCTTTAATTTCAAGCCCAAACTTTTGGGCGAGTAAGTAGGTTAAATCATCGCTTCCTTCGTTAATAAGACGTGAAAAATATAGATTATGATTACTCACAAACGTAATCGACGTTGCTTTGGCCCCAAAGTCGACCAGGAAATACGTGTTCGTGGCCGTGCCTGGATTATTTAAGAGTTCAGTTAAGGCATACTTATCAGCGTAAACTTTAGCGACCTTTAATCCCGCTTTCGTCACAACATCAATATAGGTGTTATAAATCCAAAGCGGTAACACATGAAGAAACGCTTCGACGGTTAAGGTATTACTGACTTCCCCTAAAGGTAAAATGCGGTAGGTTTGTTCGCTGTCTGTTTTAAAAACTTGCGGTAAAATAGCGACAATCACTTTACTTGGATCAACCCGGTTTTTTCGAAATAAAGCCATGATGTTTTTGATATCAATGCGGTCAATTTTATTCGCCAGCGTATTCGTTGTTTGCGTCCCGCGGAAGACTTCAAAATCAATCGTCGGGAGGGCAATCACCACTTCACTAATGGTGTGACCAATACTTTGTTGGACATCAGCAACTAAGGTTTTCAGGGCTTGGATGATTTGATCTTGAATCATGATCTCTCCATTCACAATCGCGCCATTTAAACCGATTTTATTCGCATATAAAACAATGGGTTGGCCATCGAGTTCATAGCCAACGACGAGTTTGACCGCGCTTGCGGAAATTTCGAGCGTGTTAATTGTCTTATCCATCTTTTACTCCAATAATGTAATTATTTTACAATAATTAGTCACGAATAACAATTGCAAGGACATTTATTTCATATTTTAACGTTTTAATAAAAAAGCCTTAGTGAAAATAGGGATAGGGGATGCGTTCACTAAGGCAAGGGAATAAGCTAGATACGATGCGGTTCAACAACTAAAGGTTCAACGACCACGCTGTCAAGCACGACATCTTCACCTTTTTCTTGGTAAGCGTTAATGGCTTGCGCCACATAACGGTAAGGAAGAGTTAATGCAGCCGCACTAATCGCGAGAAAAACAATCGCCATCAGCGTATTACGGGCGCGGTAGAATCCGACCTTTTTGTTCGTTTTGTATAATTTGTCTCTCATCGTTAGTTCCTCCTTTTTTCGATGATACGAAGTTTTGCGCTTGTGGCGCGGGGATTACGTTCATTTTCTTCAGGTGTCGCGATAATTGGCTTTTTCGTCACCAACTTAAACCGCGGTTCATCTTCAGGCGTCGGTAGAGCGAAGGGATGTTTATCTTCACGGGGTGAGGATAACGTTTTAAATTTTTGTTTGACAATCCGATCTTCGAGACTATGGAAGGTGATCACCGCAAGCCGACCACCTACATTTAAGAATTCTTCGGCCCGATCAAGCACTTCACTAAGAACGTAGAGTTCATCATTGACTTCAATGCGCAAGGCTTGGAAGATTGTTTTCGCCGGATGGCCTTTTTTCCGTAACTCTTTCGCAGGTAAGGCGCTTTTGATAATCTCGACTAGTTCGAAGGTCGTCTGAATCCGTTTTGTTAAGCGATATTCCGCAATTTTACGGGCAATTTTGGCACTAAACGGATGTTCGGCGTATTTGTAGAAGATTTCTTTAAGATGCGTTTCACTGTAATCATTGACAATCTTCTCAGCTGTTAATTCATTATTTGTTTGATCCATCCGCATATCTAGCGGGGCGTCAAAGCGGTAACTAAACCCGCGTTCACCCACATCGAATTGGGGACTACTAACACCGAGATCAAGGAGAATCGCGTCGGCACCCTTAACCCCTAAGGCTTCTAACTTTGTCTTGAAATCTTTGAAGTTAGCGTGCACTAAGGTGAAGTTTGGCCGTACTTTTTCAAGCACGAGTCGGCCTTCATTAAGGGCGGTCATATCTTGGTCAAATCCGTAGAGATGACCGGTGGTTAATTTTTCTAAGAGCAAGCGGGCATGACCACCACGGCCAAGGGTTAAGTCAACTGCAACACCATTTTTTTTGAGCGGTAAGTTAGCAATGACTTCATGGAGTAAGACCGGTTCGTGATTAGACATGATCTTTCTCCTTTAAGCCTTGGGCAATCGTCTCAAGGTTTTCGCGAGCGTTTGCTTCATAAGCTTCATAAGCGGATTCATCCCAAATTTCGAGATGATCGCCGACGCCGATGACAATGACGTTTGTGCTTAAGTTATATTTACGGAGCACTCGGACACTTAAGGTAATGCGGCCAGCATTATCAACTTCGAGTTCTTCAATGCTTGCATACATGGTGCGGACATAAGCCCGGGCGTTAGTATCTTTATAGTTTAATTGATCAAGGGTGGCAATTTCTTTTAGGTAGGCTTCTTCGGGATAAACACTGATTGAACCTTCAAAACCCTGTAAGATATAAAGTTTTTTAAGATCTTTTAATGCATCCCGAAAGCGAGCTGGAACGACAAGGCGTCCTTTGGCGTCTAAGTTATGGTAATAGGTGCCAAAAAATTTCATCTCCCACTTTCTCCCACTTTGTTAATTACATTATACGCAAACGCCTGATTGTTGTAAACAAAAAACGCACCTAAAATAAAAAAAGAAGGGCGAACCCTTCTTTATTTTGATTTGATGGCCATAATTTATTCATCATCGACATCAAGTTGACTGAGCACATCATCAAATTCATCGCCAACCGTTTGCTTCTTGGCACTAAATTCTTCTTCAGTTAAGACATCATAATCTGTGCCACTCGTTGGTAAGGTCGCCCCTGGTTTAACAACTTTAAGCGGGATATAACTAAGGATTAAAGCAAAGGCATAATGATCAAGTTCAATATCGGGACCTTTCTCATAAAAGCAATCATCACTTTCAAGTTCCACTTCGGGATCCGTGAAATTAAAACAAAGTTCTTCATCTAAAATAATTTCTTGCTCGAAGTGTTCAAGCGTATAGGCACATTCAAGGGTAACGACCACGGTGGCGCTAAGATGGGCCTCTACGACTTCAGTAAAGGTATCAAAGGCGACCGTGAGTTCAAATGGCTTAATACCTTTAAGTGAATAATTGGCACTAAAGTCAGCTTGACTTAAATCGATCATCCCTTTGACGACTTGATGAAGCTTAACGCCATTGGCGATTCTAATTTTCATTAACTGCGTACCTCCGCATTGAGTTTATTTTTAAGACTTTCGACGATCGTTTCCATCGTCTTTTTAATATCAGCTTCAACTAAGGTCTTCTCACTATCTTGTAAGTTAATTTTGATTGCCACTGACTTTTTCTCCGGTGTCGCCACTAACTTTGTATAGACGTCGAAGACTTGAACCGCAACAACTAATTTACCGCCGGCACTCTTAATGACCTTTTGGAGTTCACCAACACTTACTTGATGATCAACCAGCAACGCTAAATCCCGACTCACAAATGGGAAGCGCGATGGTGGGGTTACTTTTTGGCGACTTGTTTTGAGTTGGATTAACGTCCCAAAATCAATTTCGCCGACGTAAGTTGCTTCATTAAGACCGAGATCTTTTTGACTGGTGGGATGGAGTTTACCAAAGACCCCGACAATTTTACCAGCGACT
>Ga0265293_10006090_pt1 | contig 19583 bp, 21 predicted proteins | sample Munlanlewell138R_FD_192505 | JGI IMG/M metagenome (GOLD analysis project Ga0265293, IMG submission 192505) | Leachate microbial communities from a municipal landfill in Southern Ontario, Canada - Leachate well 138R | ecosystem: Engineered > Solid waste > Landfill > Unclassified | place: Canada... | reverse complement strand
GCATGTGGACTCTCTGGTTAACACAGCCAAACTTGTGTACCACTATCTGCTGTCGGACTTGTGCTAGAGCTAAGCCAAGAAGGCCTCCCCTAGAGGACGCCTTCTTTTTTTGTTGCATCAAGGACTCTATTCTGCAAGTACTGTTGGAGCACTTGGCGAACTGTGGAACCTAGATAGACAATGTTGCCCTTGGCGAGCATGGGGTAGTTTGAACCCTCGCTAGCCAAGAAATCACTTGTAGCAATGGTATAACTCCGATCTAGATCGATGAGCCTTGGTCCTTGATAATAGTCACTTGGCCGGACAGACTTGATGGCCAGGAGCTCCGCAAAATCGGGTCCGGTAAGCGTAACGACAATCGCTTCGTTGCCGAAGGGCTCCACTGCAAAGACATCGCCCTTGCTGACATCGCCTTGTGGCAGCCCTGAACGTACCCCTCCTGCATTGTACAGAGCGGCATCTGCGCCGCTGAAATCTAAAAGCGCCTGCATCAGTAGAAGACCCATCCCGTTCTTGGTGAAGCCCCTTGGGGCGAAACCAATGATCTCTTCCATTTCGAGATCTAGGGCGGCTCCATAGAAGTCGTCGATGGCCTTTAAGGCTGGATGGGGCGGTGTGGTCTCCAGTACTTCCAGTAACTCGCCCTCTGCCCTGTAATCTCCTTCGGTATGAATCGTGATTTTCCCTAAGTAGCGTGCTGATGAACCAGTTTGGGTGATCAGGGTATTTCCGATTCTTACTGGGTTGCGTAAGATCGTATGACTATGGCCTCCAATGATGGCCGTGATGTTCGGCACCCTTTGGGCCAAGAGTAAGTCCTCGCCATAACCCAGGTGGGATAGGACAATGCAAAGGTCATACGATCCTTCCTGCGACCGGAGAATCTCCCGCAGTGTATCTGCCGGATCAGCGAAGACTAGGCCTTCAACATTACTAGCAAAGGCCATCTTTGGTGTTGCTGGAGTGGTGAGCCCTACGAGCAGGATCCTGACACCGTCCACTTCTTTGATGAAAAAGGGTGTTACCAGCGTAGTTCCATCACTTGTTAAGACATTGGCCGAGAGCCAGGGCACCCCTGAGCTTAAGGATCGCTTTAATGCGTCAAGTCCGAAATCGAAGTCATGATTGCCTAGAGCTAGGGCGTCAAAGCCTAAAGTCAAGACCGATGTCTCTTCTGCCTTACCTTCAAACTCACTAGAGACAGGGGTTCCCGAAAATAGATCGCCCGCGTCAACCAGTAGCAGATCCGGGTGGATATCCCGGAGTTCAGCTACCATGGTCGCGATTTGCGCCAACGATTCTCCATGCAAATCATTGGTATGGAGGATGATAATTTCCTGGCCTTGCCCCAGTGCGGGAAAGGAGGCGATCCAAAGGACAATGAAGAGGACAAGAACCCTTTGTACCCTAGATTTAGGCATTCGTATTCTCCTTGCGAACTGTCTCTCCACGACTCAATGTAACCGGTTGCGTAAAATGGAAAAATAAACAAGAGTCGCCCTGCAATAGGGTATAGGAGGTGTGTTTGCTCGTAACTTTAACGTCGAGTTGTGCGCCCTTGAACTTGACTTTGAAGCTGTAACTCTGCCATTTTTCCGGCAAGAAAGGCTTGAAGTTCAACACTCCCCGGGATGTACGCATACCGGCAAACCCGTTGACTACACCCATCCAAGAACTAGCCATGCACGCGGTATGGAGTCCCTGCCAAGCATTCCGATTGTAATCATCGAGATCGAGGCGGACAGTCTGGAGAAAATAATTGTAGGCAAATTCTTCATAGCCTAGTTCTGCTGCAATGATACTGTAGATGGCTGGCGAAAGGGAAGAATCATGGGTCGTCTTTGGCTCATAATAGTCGAAGTTGGCCCGTTTTTCCTCAATAGTAAATTGGTCGCCCAAGAGGAACATGAGCAAAATCACATCGGCCTGTTTGATCAACTGATAGCGCCAAATCACCAGAGGGTGCCAGTTGGCTACTAAGGGTATTTCATCTTGGGGGATGGAATCAATGTCAATGGGATCCTTGTCGACGAAGGAATCATCTTGAGGATGAATCCCAAGCTTGGCGTTAAAGGGAAGGTACATCTGATCAGCACATTTTTGCCACAGGGCAAATTCTGCTTCGTCGAGATTGAGTTTCTTAATGAGACGTGTAAACTCCTCTGGGTAGTCCTTCATCAAGATATCCCGCCCTCTTAATGCGGTCTCTAGATTGAACTTGGCCATGTAATTTGTGTAGCAGTTGTTGTTTACCCCTGGTTTATACTCGTCGGGGCCACAAACCTCGTTAATGCAGTATTTTCCGCCGCGCGACTCCAAGAACACGCCTCGATGGGCCCAGCAGCGGGCGGTCTCAAAGAGGATCTCTGCACCCATTTCTGCCAAGAAATCTAGATCTTCCGTCGCTTCGATGTACTTGTGGATGGAGTAAGCTACCGCCGCGTTGATGTGATACTGCACGGTGGAACCAAGGAAGTTCCCAGACGCCTCGTGGCCGTTGATCGTACGCCAAGAGTAGAGGGCGCCCTGGTCGCGCATACGCCTGGCATTGAGCCTTGCTGCATCCAAGATACTATAGCGGTACTCCAAGAGCTTGCGAACGAGACCGGGTTGACTGTAGAGGAAAAATGGGATGATGTACGTTTCTGTATCCCAGAAATAGTGGCCTTCATAGTATTCTCCACTTAACCCCTTGGCAGCAACATTCGTTCTTCCATCGCGCCCTGTGGAATGGAGTAGCTGCAGAGCGTTAAAACGCATGCCTTGCTGTAAAGCAAGATCTCCTTCGATCTCAACATCTGTATCTTCCCAATACTTCCTAAGGAACTCAACGTGTTCTTTTCGGCCGCGGGCATAGCCCTGTTCGGCACATCTCCCAACTAAGCGCTCCAGAAAATTACCCAGCTGTTCTTCGGCAACTTCCCTTGACGAACCGACGGCGATGAACTTCTCCAATGTAATGGTTTCCTCGGCTTTTGCCTGAAAGCGAGCTAAAAAGTTAAGATCATGGGGGGAAGAGGAGCCCATGATTGACGTAGCCGGTTTTGCGGTATGGGTGACGGCGCAGCCAACGGAAATTCCGCTGTTCTTCGTGCGGGAGATTAATACTCCACTTTCGTTGGTTAGTTTGGTGGAGACAATCTTGAGTGCTGGCTCCCTAAGATGGTGATAGTTACGGACTGCTCCATCTACCGTTGAGCGCAGAGTGATCGTTCCAGAGAAGTTGAGTGGTGTGACTGAGCAGCGCAAAAAAGCGAGATGCTGATTGGCATGGGAAATAAACCGCTCAAAAGCGATTTTCAGACGACGCCCCTTCGGGCTAGTCCAGACAAACTCGCGCTCTAGAACGCCTTCCTTAAGGTCGAGGGTTCTGGAATAATCCTCGACAACTCCACTAAACATCGAGAGTTCTTCACTATCGACAAGGATTTTCAGTCCCTTCCAATCGGTGATATTGATCATCGATTGGTATTCGGAGGGTTGTCTGGCCATGTATTCTCCGTAGATAATGGGTTCAGTTTCGTAGATTCCGTTTATGTAGGTTCCGGGTGTGGAGGGAATGTGCTCAGGTAAGCCCTCTTCGAAGGTTCCTCTCAAGCCCATATAGCCATTGCCGAGGGAGAAAATCGATTCGTTACGGTGGTTATACTCTGCCTTGAACTCGGTTTCCACTACCTTCCAGGGATCAAAGGGATAGATAGATGGTCTGTTCTGGTGAAATTTTCTCATAGTCAGCTCCTTCAAACAGTTCTCATTTTCTATTTGGCGATATTCTCTCAATCTCCTTCTCTCTAATAATAGGGGTTCGTTCGGGGTATCCTGATCAAAGAGAGATTTCAGGTGGTGAGCTGAATTGAAGATATTGATGCTGACTTGGGAGTATCCCCCGAGAGTGGTCGGGGGTCTGGCTCGTGCTGTTGCGGACCTGTCCCAAGCGCTGGTGGCAGAGGGGCATGAGGTGTCGGTAGTCACAGGGGATTGGCCCGAAAGTGAACAAACGGAGTATGTAGGTGGGGTGCGAGTTTACCGGGTTAACCAATTCTTTCCCAAGCCGATGGATTTTTTGGATGAGGTACACTTTATGAACTACCACTTGGTGCAAAAGGGCTCAGATCTCCTGCATCATGTGGATTTTGATTTGATTCACGCACATGACTGGATGGTAGCACCAAGTGCAAAGGTACTGAAACACGCTTTTCAAAAGCCCTTGGTGTGCACGATTCATGCAACAGAGTGGGGGCGCAACAATGGTCTCCACACGGACCTGCAGCGCCACATTAGTGACCTGGAGTGGTGGCTTACCTATGAATCGTATCGGGTTATTTGCTGTAGCGAGTACATGCGCGAAGAGCTCCGAAGGATCTTTCAGGTGCCGGAAGACAAGCTCAGTGTCATACCCAACGGAGTGCAGGCAGATGACTTTGCGAAGGTCCATGACAATCTGGATGCGTGGCGCAACAACTGGGCTACACCAGAGGAGGAAATCGTCCTCTATGTGGGACGACACGTGTTTGAAAAAGGTATTGATCTCTTGCTTTCGGCAGCTCCCAAAGTTCTTTCGTATCTACCCCAGGCTAAGTTTATCATCGCGGGTAAGGGTCCTATGTCTGATGAATTAAAGCGACAAGCCTGGGATTTGGGACTGGGCGAAAAAGTCCATTTTCCTGGTTTCGTTGATGATTTGACCCGAAACAGCCTATACAAACTGGCAGATGTTGCAGTCTTCCCCAGTCGCTACGAACCATTTGGCATTGTTGCCCTAGAGGCCATGGCAGGCCAAGCCCCAGTTGTCGTCAGCGATGTTGGAGGCTTCAGAGAGACCGTCGAGCATGGCCAGAATGGTCTCACCTTTTATACAGGTAATGCAAACTCCCTAGCGGACAATATTCTTCATATTCTAGGAGACAAGGCTCTTGCCCAAACTCTTAACACTAGGGCTGCTCAAGATCTCAAGGAACGATTCGATTGGCGTCAGATTGCCAAGCAGACGGTGGAGTGTTTCAAACAGGTTGCACCAAAGCCCCATGAAAACAAGGCGTTTTATGATCGATACCAGTTAACGAGGACATTTGTGGAGAGGGGGGGACAGGCGCGTGAAAGCAATAATCATGGCAGGTGGTGAAGGTACACGACTGAGACCCCTTACCTGCACTCTTCCCAAACCCATGGTCCCTATTCTCAATCGACCGATGATGGAACACATTCTTAATCTCCTCAAACGACATGGCTTTAAAGATGTGGCCAGTACACTTTGGTACCTTCCCGATGATGTGACTTCTCATTTTCACGATGGAGCGGACTTTGGCGTCTCCATGGCTTACTTCATCGAACGGGAGCCCTTAGGGACGGCTGGAAGTGTCAAGAACGCATCGACGTTTCTCGATGACACCTTCGTCGTTGTGAGCGGTGATGCCCTTACAGATATCAACCTTACCGAAGCTATTGACTTTCACAAAGCGAAGGGTTCCATGGCAACACTCGTACTTACTAGTGTTGCGAATCCTCTCAGCTATGGAGTGGTATTGACCGCAGAGGATGGACGCATTAAGCAGTTCTTGGAAAAACCCACATGGAGCCAAGTCTTCAGTGACACGGTAAATACGGGCATCTACATATTGGAGCCAGAGGTGTTGGAACTTGTGAGTCCTGGTAAGAAAGTCGATTTTAGCCAAGATGTTTTCCCAGAGCTGCTGCGGCGCAAGGCACCCCTGTATGGATATGTGGCCTCTGGGTACTGGTCCGATGTGGGTAACTTAGAGGTGTATCGACAGGCTCAAAAAGACTGCCTGGATGGACGGGTACAGATAGAGTTACCTACTCCCCAAGGGAACAATGTTTTTATCGAAGATGATGTCAAAATCCATGAGAGTGCCAAGATCGAAGGACCAGTCTACATTGGCAAGGGTGCCAGAATTGGTGCCTTCGCCTATGTGGGGCCCTACACAGTGATTGGCCAATACAGCCAGGTTGATGCACATGCCAATCTCAAACAGACTTCGCTTTGGTCTGGCGTGAAGTTGGGTAGCCGTAGCCAACTGCGGGGTTGTGTCTTGGCGAAAGACGTGTTGGTGGAAAAGGAAAGCGAGATTTATGAAGGGGCCGTCCTTGGCCCGAAGGTCCGGGTTGGTGCAATGTCCACGATTTCTCCCAATGTCAAAGTATGGCCGGAAAAGATCATACTAAGTGGCACGAGATTGCGGCACTCTTTGGTCTGGGGCAGTCAAGAGCAGAGACCGATTTTCTCTAAGCATGGTATAGCAGGGGATATTAGGGGAAATCTTTCTCCCGAAACCCTAGTCCAGCTGGGGTTAAGTTATGCTGCTTTCCTCGGTCGGCAGAGAAGGGTCTTAATCACCAGTGACTACTCCAAGGTGGCGGAACTTGCCAAACGCGCCCTAATTGTTGGCCTTAGAGGTGGTGGGCTTGATACCCGCGATGGCGGCGAAGTGGCAGGTCGAATAACCAGGTTTGCCGTGCAAGAGATGGGTCTAGATGGAGCTTTGCATGTGGGCGTGTCAGAGTCTGATCCAAACTTCGTCTTCATGGAGTGCTGGGATGAACGTGGTCGTTTGCTCTCGAAGGGAGAGCAAAGGAAGCTTGAGGGGATTTTCGTTCGAGAAGACTATCCCCGGTTTGGGGCTGAGGATCTCGGCGACTTTATTCAGGTAGCCGGCTTGAAGAAACGATACCTACAGCGCCTGGCCAGGTACTATCCCAGTGGATCGCCCCAATTTCCGGTGGGCTTACTTGTCGAGCCTCCCACCGATCCCTTTGGAGAGATGGTAAGAGACTTTCTTATCAAGAGCGGATATCGTGTAATGTTGGACCGAGTTGAGGGAGTTCCTACCATCGTCGTGAAGAACCAGAGTTGGTTCTTCCAGGACGAGAAGGGCCTTCGCCTCTCGACTCAAGATTGGTGGAAGGGATTTGTTCATGCCCTCAAGAGGCGTGAAAAAACGGCAATAGCCGTGCCCCTCCACCTTTCTGAGGCAGTTGCTGAGACCGCACGGGAGCAGGGGCTTGATGTGTGTTGGACCAAGATGGAGGCTCCCTTTTGGATGGAGGTGGCCAACGAGTTGGGTAACTCGTTTGTAGAAGACAATCTGGAGATCTTCCCCCATATTGAGCCGCTGGCCAGTATCGGCGAGCTCCTTTCCTTCGTGAGTGCCACCCAGACGCCCTTGAGTTCCTGGCAGGGAACGTCATCGATTGCCCAGACCGAAGTGCACTGTCCTTGGGATGATAAGGGGCGGGTGATGCGCAAACTCATTGAGAACTCTGATCCTGAACGAACCCTGTATCTAGAGGGAGTCAAAGAACGCCGCGATGACGGCTGGGTTCTGGCGGTTCCTGATGGTGATGAACCGATATTCAGGCTATATGGCGAGGCAGGAAGTGGTTCTGCTGCAAGCCTCATTGAACACTATGTTGACATGATCAAAAGGCATCAAAGATAGGAGAGATAGTACATGGTAGCTATTCCCCAACCAAAAGTAGCGTTCTTTTGTATGGAGTACGGATTAGACGAATCATTTTCGATATACTCGGGCGGTTTAGGGGTGTTAGCAGGGGATATCTTGAAGACGGCCCGAGATATGAAGTTGCCCTTTGTGGGGATCGGCATCCTGTGGAACGAGGGATACTCGGATCAATACTTAGACAAGAATGGCTATCCTCAACATTCCAGACAGAACTACGATCGTGCTCACTTGGAGGATACAGGTGTGACAGTGAATCTCTGGATTCGGGGTGAGGAGGTTACCTGCAAGGTTTGGAAGACCCAGGCCTTTGGCAATGCACCTCTTTATCTACTCGACACAGATCTGCCAGGCACATCTCATGGCTGGATTACACGCCAGCTTTATGCCAGCTCTCCGCAGGAACGCGTGGCGGCCGAGATGGTTTTGGGTATTGGCGGTGTACGCGCTTTGAAGCAACTAGGCTTTCAGCCAGATATTTATCACCTTAATGAGGGGCACGCTGTCTTCGCGGGGCTGGAACTCATTCGGGAAAAGATGTCTCGGGGAGCAGACTTTCATCGCGCTTGGGAGGAGACCCGTCAGCAGATCGTCTTTACCACCCATACGCCAGTGATGGCTGGTAACGAAGAACATGATCATGGCTTGCTCAAGCACATGGGAGCTTGGGTTGGCTTGGAGTATGACCAGGTTGAACAACTCGGTGGGAATCCTTTTAATATGACCGTGGCCGGACTGCGTCTCAGCTACATATCGAATGCGGTTTCTCAGCTTCACGGTGCTACCGCCCGTGCAATGTGGAGGGGCAATCCGGGAGCTTCCCCCATTATCAGTATCACCAATGGTGTTCATGTAGACACCTGGCAGCATGAGCAGATCAAGCAGACCTATAACGTGCAGGGTAACCTTTGGAAGACACATCTTCAGCTCAAAAAGAAGCTTTTTGACGAGATCGAGAATCGAACGGGAGTGGTTCTGGATCTGGACGCGCTCACCATCGGCTTTGCCCGCCGGGCTGCAGCCTATAAACGGAGTGGCTTGATTTTCCATAATCCCCATGTGATCGAGCCTCTGTTGAAAGATCGTACCATTCAGTTGGTCTTTTCGGGGAAAGCCCATCCAGAGGATGAATGGGGGAAACGGATTGTTGCTAATATCGCGGAGATGGCCTACAAGTTCCCTGACAGCGTCGTCTTTCTCGAAAACTACAACATGGAACTGGGGCGAATCCTTACCTCGGGTTGTGATGTCTGGCTAAATACACCGCAAAGACCGTTAGAAGCATCGGCTACGTCGGGAATGAAGGCTGCCTTGAATGGGGTGCTAAATCTCAGTGTCTTAGATGGTTGGTGGGTGGAGGGCTGTCTCCATGGCGTGACAGGCTGGCAATTCGGTGGGGGATACGAGGGACCAGAGCAAAGGATGGTGGACGCTCTATCGCTTTATGAAGTCCTCCTCGATGAGGTTATTCCCATGTATTACGAGGACCGCTCTCGCTGGCAAGAGATGATGCGAGCCAGCATCTCTATGGCGCTACACCGCTTCTCCTCGAAACACATGCTCACAGAGTACAATAACTTGATGTACCAACCGTCTACGACCTTGCGCAAAATCAAGCACGATGTGGCCAATGCCATGGCAATTCAGTAACACAAAAAATGGGCGCCACAATCTGGCGCTTTTCCCTTTCCTCAGCTATACTTAGAGGCAGGAGGGGAGAGCTTTGTACAATACAGACTATTTGAACCTACAGCGTCAGCTTCAGAGTCTCCTGGAGGGGGAGACTCATTGGTTGGCTAATCTAGCCAATACCTCTGCGCTACTATTCTCTGAACTTGAAGCCCTGAACTGGGTGGGCTTTTATCTGCTAGAGGATGCCGAGCTTGTCTTAGGACCATTTCAAGGGAAGCCAGCTTGCGTGCGTATACAACTTGGCAAAGGTGTCTGCGGAACCGCTGCAACGCGGCGAGAAGCCATTGTGGTTCCCGATGTTCACGCTTTTCCAGGGCACATTGCCTGTGATGCTGCTTCACAGTCCGAAGTGGTGATCCCTATGATAACTCGAGAGGGACGTCTCTTAGGTGTCTTGGATGTCGATAGTCCTGTCTTGAACCGTTTCACGACGGATGACGCTACCGGCTTGGCCAAGATCGTCGAGATCCTACTTGATGCTTGCAAGTGGCCACGGCTGGTCTAACCTTGAACGATACGCAACTCAACTCCATACACTTCTTGGAACATTTCTGCGCGCCTACGGGCGTCTCGAATCTCTAGATCCCGTTTCTGCGTGCCGAAGACTCGGAGTTCACATACTTCTGGGGTTAGGTTGGCCTGGAGACTCGTAACAACCCCTGTGCGGGATCGATCAAGACTATGGGCGATCTGGAGCAAGGGCGCGAGTTTCTGGATGCTGATGATATCCTCTTCTTTAATGGGTCCATTCTCAACGTAGTTTTTTACATTGGTTTGGATTAACCCATCATGGGATGCCGCCAGATAAGCTGCGGACACCCGCTCCCGTTGGGATAATCCCAGTAGGGGAGAGTTTAGGACTGCGTAGAGGGTATGTTTTTCGATATTCTCCACACTAATCACTGCTCCGAGTTCATGGAGCAGGCCTGCTATCAGAAGAAGCCTTCGTTCGTGACTGCCTAAGTTGTGAAGGGGCGCGAGCTGGTCAAATAAGATGACCGCGAGGTTCGAAACCCGTCGCAAATGGTTCTCGTCGAGGTTGTGATAGTCGATGAGATTATGAATGTGATGTGTCAGAACACTAAACAAAATGGGATCTCTCGGATACGTATGCTTATAGAAAAGCCCGTCTCTGAGACTGCTGGCACTGACCATCAATTCTTTACCACCGGTGGCTTTGAGCAAGTGGTGGATAATGCCAAATCCGGTTACGCTCAGATCGGCCCGGTCTTGTTCTAAGCCAGGAATTTGCCGTCTTTGCTTGAGATCCATGCGGCTTAGCATCGTGTAGATTTCCTCTACGGCCTCAGCGGGAATATGAATGCCGTGGGTGACATCGGGTACATAGTTCACGTGATGTCGATAGACACGTGCGAGAGAACGGAATGAGCCGCCTAGGCCCATAAGTCTCGGGTAGTTCGGGAGCCAGGTAATGCGGGAGAAGGTCTCATCTAGAAATGCCTCGAGAGCGCGCAGGCTATCTGGTGAGGGGCGATCTTGGAGGCCATACTTCTCCATGAGCGATACGGAGCCGAAGTCTAGAGTCGTCGTGTTCTGGTTGAGACGTTCTTTAAAGCCTACTAGTTTTAGTGCTCCCCCTCCGAGATCGGCCATGAGGCCAAAGGACTCGGTGACACTGTTGACAAGGCCAATATAGCCAAGATAGGCTTCCTCTTCGCTGGAAAGCACTTGGATGGTCACCCCTGTGTCCTGGGCTATCCGATTGATCAGAGCAGCTCGATTTGGCGCTCGCCTGACTGCAGCAGTAGCTACCGCTATGATTTGCTTGACGTTTCTGGCGTGGCAAAACCTGACAAAAAGAGAGAGCATCTCTGCGGCAGAATTAATTCCCTCTTCTGTTAAGAAGCCCTCTGCGTCGGTACCACTACGCAACCGGACGGATTCCTTGAGGTTTTCGATCTGATGATGAGCACCGTTTTCCTTAATGTCAATAATGACTAGGCGTACTGAGTTTGATCCTAAGTCAATGATACCGATTCGATCCATCGTCAGACCCTCCCGATTTCTTCGTTATTCCCATTCTAACAGATTCGCAGGGCCAAGGAAACATTGTCTTTCTTGACAGACGTTCTCGATATCAGTATAATTTTGGTAAGGAATAGGAAAGAAAATAGCCCGCAGAATGGGTTTTTTCGCGGGGCTGGGTGGTGGAGTAAGTGGAGATTACTAAAAAATCGGAATATGCGGTGAGTGCCCTGGTAGAACTGGCTCAGTACCCAGGAGAGTTTATCTCTTCGAAGGTGATTGCGAGTCGACAGGAAATCCCAGTTAATTTTTTGCCCCAAATTATTGCACAATTAGGGTCGCCTGGCTGGGTTGTGGGTGTGCGTGGACCTGGCGGCGGCGTGCGTCTAGAAGTAGATCCGTCGACTATTACTCTCAAGGATGTCATTGAACTCATTGAAGGACCCATTGCTATTTCAAAGTGCCTTAGTGGTGAAGTGATTTGCTCCCGGGAAGGGAACTGTCCTATGCACCCGGTCTGGGAAGAAGCCCAGGAGGCCTTTATTAATGTGTTGGAAACGAGGACGATTGCAGATTTAGTGACCAATACCCCCGAAAAGTAAGGGCACGGCAGGAAATATATGTCGGGGGTGGAATAGTAATGTCAGTGAAATTCAAAGGAGTGTCCAGTTTGAGAAGACAAACACTAGGAATTATGCTTGTATTATTGGTCGCTTTGCTCGTGCCTCAATTGGCTTCAGCCAACACCATCGGTTATGTTGACTTCGAGTTTTTGTTTTATGCGCATCCAGAATATGATGCCAAGAATGCAGACTTACAGGTGGCCGCTGAAGAATTGTACTTAGAGATTGAAACGAAGGCTGAAGCACTAGAGACGCAAGAAGAAATTGATGCATTGGTTGCAAGTTATGAACTTCAGTTTGAGCAAATTGAGCAAGAAGTGCGCCTTGATTTGGTTACCTTCATTCTGGATATAATCAAGACAGTGGCCGAGGCCCGCGGTATCCAGACCGTCTTACCTGAAAGCTCTGTTATCTATGGTGGAATCAACCTGACGGCTCCTGTCATTGAATCCATGTACAGCTCTTACGGAATATCTGTTCCGTCTTCGATTCGGGAATTATTGCAGTAGTTCCGGTAGGATTTTTTTGGTTTAGGTAGAATAAGCTAGGAAAAATCGGGAAAGAGGTGAAGGCGTTGTCAAAATGGGAGTGCACGGTTTGTGGTTATATCTATGATCCAGCTATTGGCGATCCGACACAGGACGTTCCACCAGGAGTAGATTTTAAGGACCTTCCAGATGATTGGACTTGTCCTGAATGTGGTGTAGGTAAGGATTTATTTGAAGAACTATAGGGACTGAGGAGGAAGAACGAGTGAATCCAACGATTAATGCCGATGAGTGTATTGGTTGCGGTTTGTGTGAGGAAATTTGCCCTGCAGTCTTTGAAATGGGCGATGATGGGCTCGCACATGTGAAAGATGACGCCAACTGCGAAGCTGCAGGATGCTGTCAAGAGGCTGCAGATTCGTGTCCAACCGAAGCGATTTCCTTATAGTCTCAAAATGAATAGTGATTGAAAACCAGCTGTTTCAGCTGGTTTTCTTTTTTCCAAATTCCCCAGAAGTCTACTCGGTTAGCTCGTGATATTCCCGGGAACATTAAGCCTACCAGGACAAGAGGGAGGTGAAATTGATGGCATTAGGATCTTCAAGCTCGAATACGAAAGTTGTACCCGAAGCGTACCAGGCCATGAATCAGTTCAAGTATGAAGTTGCCACTGAGCTAGGCATTAACCCCGAATACAAGTCTGGCTATTGGGGCAACATCTCTTCCCGTGAGTGTGGTGCCGTTGGTGGACATATGGTAAGACGTATGATCGCCGCTGCTCAGCAATCTTTAGTTGGCCAGGGCGCAGGAACCACTGGTTTTCGTGGGGGCTTCCCACAAGAACCGCAGCAGAACCAGTAGGTTAAATACCTAACTGACCCAGGATGCCCCGTGCAAATGTGCGAGGCATCCTGTTTTGTTAGAAGGAGGTGAAGTCCAAATTGGCCAAGAAAAGCAGGAGGAAAAAGCGCATTCCCATGCCTGAAGCCACCGAGGCGATGAATGTCTTCAAGTTTGAAATGGCCACAGAGTTAGGGATCAATCCTGCCTACGAGTCCGGCTATTGGGGAAATATTGCCTCCCGTGAAGGTGGGGCAGCTAGTGGACACATGGTGCGGCGTATGATCGCCGAAGCAGAACAAAGTCTAAATGAGCACGAGGGTGGGTTCAAGACGTAGCAGTTAGAGGGGACATCCCCTCTAGCATTTTTCCTTGTCAACGTCCATTTTCTATGGTATATTTAGTTTTGGTAACGTGAGGCTTGGAGAGATCAATGTGCACAAGACGTTTATGCGAGAGGCATTAGCGGAGGCCCACTTAGCGCTAGCTAGCGGTGAAGTGCCCATCGGTGCTGTAGTCGTCCATAACGGCGAGGTCATCGGGCGAGGTCATAACCGGAGAGAAACCCAAAACGACCCTACCGCTCACGCAGAGATGCTGGCTATCCAAGACGCAGCTCGGCATTTGGGAAGATGGCGCTTGACGAATGCCACCATATATGTTACTCTAGAGCCCTGTCCGATGTGTGCGGGAGCTATTGTAAATTCTCGCCTGGAGCGACTTGTTTTTGGGGCGTATGACCCTAAGGCCGGAGCAGTGACGTCCCTAATGAATCTTGTGCAAGACCGGCGGCTCAATCACTTCGTGGAAGTTTATGATGGTATCTGCCAGCGTGAATGTGCTGAGTTACTCCAGAGATTTTTCCAGGAGTTACGGTAGCCACAATCGAGGAGAGGTGACAGAGTGGCCGAATGTGGCGGTCTCGAAAACCGTTGGGCGTGCAAGCGTCCCGTGGGTTCAAATCCCACCCTCTCCGCCATTTAATCGAACAAGAATCAAATATCAGTCTGGAGAGATGCTGGAGCTTGGCTGAACAGGCACGACTGGAAATCGTGTAGGGGTGATGAGCCCCTCGAGGGTTCGAATCCCTCTCTCTCCGCCATTTGTAATTTACCTCCTAGTTGCACTAGGAGTTTTTTTGTCCTCGAAACCCAGCTTTTGCAGCTTGGGGTCTTGTCTGAATTGAAATCCACTGTTAGGAAAGACTATGGATGTTCAAAATGACAGCGAGGAGGGTAAGAATGACAACCAAGACGCGGATCGAACAGACAGTTGCAGGAGCCCAATCGCTCGTGGGGCAACTCAAGACTTGTGCCATGGATACTGATGTTCCTGCCGTGCAGGACATGTATAATGAGATGGCCCACCAGATAGAGGATATGATTCCCAAGCTACAGGGTAGGTTGAGGCATGTCCAAAAGGAAGAGCCGCAATATCGATGAGAGCTTTTGGAAAAACCCCAGCATAACAGGGGGAATGGCGATTCGGGTCAGCTTATCAGTCTTGACACTTAAGGTGATGTTCAGTATAATTATTTTGTCGTGCTAGACGGGGAGGTAGCGGTGCCCTGTACCCGCAATCCGCTGTAGCGGGGTCGAATTCCTATTTGAGGATTGGTTTTGTGGAGTCTGGTTTGGGCAAGTGGTGTTGACAATTGGGTCTTACGCAATAGGAATCCATGAATCCCGTCAGGTCTGGAAGGAAGCAGCGGTAAGTGGAGACTCCTATGTGCCGTGAGGGTGCCTGGTTCGAGCTAACTACCCGAATAACGTCTGGAAGACCATTTTCGAGGATAGGTGCACGACATTTTTTTATGTTCATATTTAGGTTAAGTTCTCCTGGAGGACTTTGCTCCAACGGTCGAGAAACCATAAAAGAAGACTCGTGGAAGAGGAGGGAGATTCGGTGAGCTACCAATCATTGTATCGCACATCGCGACCACAGTTTTTTGGCGACGTTGTGGGACAGGATAGTATCGTGAAGACGTTGGAAAACAGTCTTCGGAATCGCCGAATTTCTCACGCTTACCTTTTCACGGGACCCCGGGGAACCGGAAAAACGTCTGTAGCCAGAATTCTGGCTAAAGGTTTGAACTGTGAATTAGGGCCAACACCTACACCATGCGGAACGTGCCACGAGTGCGTTTCGATTAAGGAAGGCACATCCCTTAACGTCATTGAGATCGATGGCGCCTCCAATCGGGGCATTGAGGACATCCGAGAACTTCGCAGTCAGGTGCAATTCACTCCCGTAAACGCAGGCTATAAGGTCTACATAATTGATGAAGTTCATATGTTGACTACGGAAGCGTTTAATGCACTACTTAAAACGCTTGAGGAACCGCCGTCACACGTAGTCTTTGTTCTCGCGACGACAGATCCACATCGTTTGCCTGCCACGATTCTGTCCCGAGTGCAACGTTATGACTTCACTAGGTTTTCGGAACAGGCCATGGTGGATCGCCTGGCCAAGGTAGCTCAGGACGAGGGTATGGCTGTCCAGGAGGAAGCACTGCGCATCATAGCGCGACACGCGTCTGGTGGAATGCGAGATGCCTTAGGTGCGCTAGAGAAGTGCGCTGCTTTTGCCGAAGAAGTTACAGCGGAAGCGGTCGTTGAAGTTCTAGGAGTTGCACCGCAAGACCAGGTGGATGCGTTTGTTCTACATGTCCTGGAGGGCGCTTGTCGTGATGCTCTGCAGATCATTGATGATCTGTTTAACCAAGGCAAGGATCTAAGTCAGTTTACCCTGGGCGTCATTGCGAAGTTGCGTGAGGATCTCCTGGCAAAGGAAGAAAGCGAGCCGGCGGAGCTGGCGATTATTGAACAATTAGCTGAAACTGTGCGTGAGATGCGCTTTGCACCGGATCCCAGGATCCCTCTGGAGCTGGCAGTGTTTAAGGTTACAAATACTACGCCTGCGAAGACCGATGTGTCTAATAGTGCTGTGGTCGAGCTTGAAGAGAAAGTTCGCCATCTAGAAGCGCACATCGCCAAACTCCAAGCGCGCTTGACACAGGGAAAAGGTACGGAACAGGCTGCTCAGGCGTCTCGAGGATCCGAGCCGCCCCAACGCCGAATTGCAGGTCCTAGCGACGAAGAACGTTCGGCATTCCTGTTGGAAGTTTGGGCGGATTATCTTAAGGGTCTGCGTGATGAACGTCTGATGCAATGTGAGGCCTTCTTGAAAGAAGGAACACCTGTTGAGGTTATAGATGACCAAGCTGTTATCGCTTTCCCGCGGGATCGAGGATTCCATAAGGCAAGTATCGAGCAGGACAGTCACCGTGAACCAACGGAAAGGGTCTTGTCTAGGTTCATGGGTAAGCAGATGCGACTGAAATGTGTTTTTCAAGATGAGATTGCAGTATCCCCAAAAAGAAATGTCCCGGAGGGGTCGCCTGCACTGAAGCCCAGACCAAAACAAGTCGAAGAAGTAGCAAAACCTGAGGTGCAGCAGAAAGTCAACCCGGATGCCCCGGGGGATCTAGCGGCAGATGAGTTCTTGCGGGCAAGCATGGAGACTTTTGGAGGGAAAATCATAGCAAAACCGAAGGAAAACTAAGGGAATGAGGTGGCTTTTATGGGAATGAACATGCAGAAGATGATGCGTCAAATGCAGAAAATGCAAGCAGATTTGGAGAGAGTACAAAACGAGCTCGAGGAAATGACTGTAGAAGGGACCGCCGGCGGTGGAGTGATTACCGCAGTCGTTACGGGACATCAGGAGGTCAGGGCTATTAAGATTCAACCGGATGCCGTAGACCCAGAGGATGTTGAGATGCTTGAAGACCTGATTATGGCTGCTGTAAATGATGGGCTTCGTAAGTCACGGGAACTATCCGCTAGTGAACTTGAGAAAGTGACCGGCAAAGTCAATCTCCAAGGATTGCCTCCTGGACTATTCTAATGGCTCGATACCCGAAACCCATGGCCCGTTTAATTGAAGAATTGATACGCCTGCCTGGGGTTGGGCCAAAGACAGCGCAAAGACTTGCTTTTTATCTGATCGATCAGTCCCAGGCCGAGGTGAAGAGTCTAGCCGAAGCGATCGTTGAGGCCAAACAGCAGATCATTTATTGCTCGCAGTGCTTCCACCTGACTGAGGAGGACCCGTGCGTAATCTGTTCGAATCCCAGGCGCAATCAGAACTTTATCTGTGTTGTGGAAGAACCTAGAGATGTCATTGCTATGGAACGAACAAAGAGTTTTGATGGTGTTTACCATGTTCTCCATGGATCCATTTCACCTCTAGAGGGTATTGGACCTAATGATCTCAAAGTTAAGGAACTAGTAGCTCGGGTTGGTCCTGATGTCAAAGAAGTGGTACTAGCTACAGATCCTAACGTCGAAGGGGAAGCGACCGCGATGTACTTAGCGCGTTTGCTTAAACCAATTGGGGTAAAGGTCACGCGGATGGCCCATGGAATGCCTGTAGGTAGTGATCTGGAATATGTGGATGAAGTGACTCTGTCCAAGGCTCTTGAGGGTCGTCGGGAGTTATAGGATTCAGGAATAAACCGCCTTGTGTTGAGTAATACTAAACCAAGTATTACAGAGATGAGGTGGTTTTTTTGTCCTATAGTCTATCGGAGAGGTTTTGGGAGCTAGCAAATCGGTGGCTTGATGATGGAGAAGAGGACTTGCCGTCAGAGCCTGTTAAGGAAACGCAGGAAGAACTCACAGCAATCGTCAATGCGGCAAAGCAGGAATGGCTCGATGCACAAAGCTACTTTAATCACGCCACCGAGCCGGAGTTGGTGGATCATGCCATACTTTCTCTGCAAGCCGCCGAGAGAAAGTACATGTACTGGTTGAAGAGGATGAAAGATTCCCATTAAAGTGCATCGGAATATTCAGGGACATGACGCCATAGTATGTTCATGAGGACGAACCTAAGTGAGGTGAACCGCATGGACTTTCTAGTGATTATTGCCTACGTGGCCGGTGTCTTAATTGTATATGCCCTCGGGAAGATGCTCATGATCCCTCTGCGAAGCATTTTTAACCTCATCGCTAACGCAGTGATTGGGGGCGGTGTGTTACTCGTGATCAATTTTATCGGCAGCTTTTGGGATTTCGGAGTTGGTGTGAATCCGATTACCGCTTTGGTAGTAGGTCTCTTGGGTGTACCTGGTGCCCTTTTAATCATTGCTCTTCGTTTAGTATTCGGTAACCTGATCTCCTAACACTCGCGTCAATCACTCGGTGTGATACATGAGGCATCATTGTTTCTCGGCGAGTTAACGTGTGCACTGACACGATAGTAGGCCAATGGCAGCGAGTTCCCATCAGGCAGCTGGCTGTGTACTTCAGAAAAGGGAACATCGCTGAGCCAGAGCGCTTCAGATTCGGGTGCAAGGATGACTGGCATCCGATCGTGCACTTCCTTTAGACTTGAGGCCGCGTCTTGCGTGACGATTGTACAAGATGGTACTTCTCCACTGTCCCATAGTCCCGCAAAGGCAAAGGGCTTCCCTTGATCTAGAGTAATATAGACTGGATACTTCGCTGCCCCTTCTTTCTTCCACTCGAAGAAGCCATCGGCAAGGATCAGGCAGCGCCTACTATTGACGAGCCTTCGAAAGGTCGGCTTTTCTGCAAGTGTCTCCAAACGGGCATTAATAAGTGGCTTCCCCGGCCTCTGCTGCTGCCATGGTGGAGTAAGTCCCCACTGCATATAGAGTGGCTTGGGAGTTGTTTCGCCTGCTACAACGGTAAGGACAGAATGCGTTGGTGCAATATTGTAGCTCGGAGTATAGGAAAGGGAGAAGTCAAAAAGGTCAAACCGTTCGACCAGTTCATGGATTGGGGTATGTAAGGTAAACCTTCCGCACATGTGAACACCTCCTAACACCGATAGTTCCACACTTATAGCGGATTCCCTTGGAAAAGAAAAAATAACTGCTTTGCCTGTTGACAGAGATATAGTCCCATGATATTATACATCTTGTCGCCAATCACGGCTCCTTAAAAACAGGATGCATCAGTTACGGCTGACGGTGAACGGCGAAGTGATTGTCATAGTGTAGCAGTTCTAAGCGAAACGCTTTGGAAAAAAGCGGAAGACAGAATGTGCTTCGGACTAGGTTGACAAACCATTTGGGACTATGCTATGATAATAAAGCACCTCAAAAAGCGGAGGCGCACAAAAGAACCTTGAAAACTGAACATTGAATCTTGAGACAACTGTTCTTGAGACTTCATTCTAAAAGCTTGATGAGCTTCGGGGTGAAGAATCAAAGAACTCTGTGTTTGAAGAGAATAAGCCATAAGTTTGTTGCAGTTTCTGAAACGAAACTGCAGGTTGTGAAAAGCAACCAAAGAAGCTAGATTCAAACTAGCCTAAATTTGTTCATGAAGACCGCAAGGTCAAAATGATACACTTTCATGGAGAGTTTGATCCTGGCTCAGGACGAACGCTGGCGGCGTGCTTAATACATGCAAGTCGAGCGAGGTTATCTTTTCAAAGCCCTT